>ERZ500978.6-NODE-6-length-277540-cov-6.444244_pt1 | contig 277540 bp, 184 predicted proteins | sample MGYA00248870_ERZ500978 | MGnify/ENA primary metagenome ERZ500978 (study PRJEB25958, sample SAMN03398513) | human skin metagenome | study: EMG produced TPA metagenomics assembly of the Human Skin Microbiome Metagenome (human skin metagenome) data set. | reverse complement strand
AAAAAAAAATTCCCTTTCTCCTGTCTCTATCTACGTCCGCGGTATGGCTCGTACGAAAGTCCCTATGAATCCATGTGCCACTTACCTGGCTCATACCAAATACCCTAGCTAGTTTTATTTTCAATCATGATTGGTCGCACAGCAGATTCAGTCCCTGCAATCTGGCGCGTCTCTTTTTCTACAGCCTTTCGACATGAACACAAAATGGCCAAACTATCTAGCTATGGTGTGCTTTACCAGATAGCTCGAGGTTTCTCGTTGTGCCAATCTTGCGGATGTATTGTTTCTGCGTACTGTCAAGCATCCAGCATCATACAAGCGTGGCTTTAGGTCACTTTGTGCCTCATGACAAGCTTGCAAATCCTATAGCATGGATGATGTTGAACTTTCACCCACAGAAGGTCATCAACCGGATAAAAATCATGTATTCTTCACTCGAAACGCAAGCGGCACAAAAATCCTTTCGTTTTCTCCATCCTTCAAATTGGGTCGTATTTGTGATTGCCCAAAGTGAAAATATAGCCCAACATGGAACTCCCACGGCATGAATATGGCGGACGAAATGCTGCTCAACGCGACGTAGTTGCCTGCATTCCCGTTATCAACAAACACATACAACCCACCCAATCAACATGGTAGTTTTGCTGCCGTTCAACGTCGGAAGAACGGCAAAGATGGTGTTATTGGGCATCATATCGGTGCTTGATAGCACCTGAAAAGCTCAATGTACGGATGTGTCGTCTGCCCGGTAGAAGCAACTAGACAACAAGAGTCACCCATATACCTGGACGAACAAATAAAGCACTTTTTCTTTGAACAAACTCGTTCTATGGAAGCCTATTGCAATACGCCTTCAAACTATTCACAAAACTTTGACTGCCAACATGCTAGTAAAACTTTGGCTACATTTACCATACATGGCGTGTGTGCGGGCAAAGACATTATGGAAGATGACATGCAAATATATATGCATTTTTTTTGGTGGCGGGGGGAGGGCGACGGCGTATCGGATCGTCAGGGATCATAAACCATGATACTGGTGTCTGCGAAACAAGCTCAGTGCGAACCTTCCAAATGAAGTTCGGACTCTGAGCGCCTGTGTATACAAAAGCGACATCATTTGCTACCGTTCTAACACTGTAAGTGTGCTTGAACTTGTTCATACAATGAACAAGCCTTCTCTATACATGTTATCAGGATCATGTGGTTCGCGTTTAGGCGCAACGCGGGTGAAAGTATAGCTATGGCAATGGCGGCTAACTCCCAACTAGGTGTATAATACTAAGGGTGCACCAGTCATTGCTATCATGATCAGATCTTGCATCACACCGCGCTCATCCTATCTTGGCAGGCTCTACAACGTTCGAAGCTGTGTTGCTGCTCTGAACTAAAGTATTGTGGAATTGCTCTTGCACTGTGCTTTGAGCGTCCAACGTGGCAGGCATGGTTCGATGGTTTTTGTCATAAGCAATGTATCTGCTCAATGATTTGTACTGGAGGAATCTGATATGAAGCTATGAACTCAAAATCTGTCTGTGCGTCCGCGTAAATTGTGGTTCAAGACCTTATGATGTGACTTTGAAGATCGAACCCATCAAACCATTCTCACATCACACGAAGACCAACTGACATGTCCTGTGACCCTTACACCGTGGATCTCAAATGCATGGCATGTAAAAATAGCAATAGCTGCATTCAACTTGCCCGGAGGCAGTGTGGCACGGGTAAACACAGCTCGCCCACTTTTGGAATGTGTCTCTCCCCGCTCTCAAGTTGCCAAGTTTCTCGGCCCATTCATGTACCATGTGAGTATCAGTGGCAGAACCAATGTATCATATACGTACGCGCATTTGAGCGGTACATGGAGAACGAATTCAGTGACGTTGAACTTGCATACTACGTGGCTCATCACGCATCTTATGGTGTCCATTTTGCATGAGGTAAAGTGAAATCCAACGACCCCATGTTTCCCCTCTATTCTTCACGGGTACAAGAGGCAGAAACTAACTTACCCAAGGACATCTTTGGATGCATCAACATCTCACACTACGAGGCGGCACAATTCCTATGACTGACGAGCGTGTGCTTTAACGTGTGCATGGTTTCTGTGGCTGTATTCAATGCATGGAAGGCGAGAGAGATCGACCGAGAGGCTCTGCCTCTTTCCAAAAAGTAAAAAGTAAAAAAAAACACCTTGTTTTCCGGTGTTTGTTCGCATATGAGCCAGCGCTGCTTCGATTCAGTAATTCTGCCGATGGCATTTGAGCTCGACAAGGCGATATGCTGAGGCTCGGGTCATGTGGCACATGCTCCACCTTCTGCCGAAGAAGGGTGAATTCCATGGTGTCCTTTGTTGAAAAGTTTGCACGTTGTTCTGGTGAGCGAACGAGCAGGTCTACATTGGAACTTATCGAACAGTGTCAGTCGCATCGCATTTTAGCACCAGCACTGGAGAGGCGGAGGACGGCAACCGAACAAGGTTGAGACTCATTACACTGTGCGATTCTGTCGCAGAGTAAACGTGTTCCATGGTGCTGGATCTTGCGCTCATCTTGCCATTCACTAGAACGGCTATCCCTGACTTTCGGGTTCAAACAAAAGCGAAGGGTCCCATCCTCGCACTATGGCTCGCTCAAGTAGGCAATGCAACTAGCATATGGTTTTTTTCTGCTTTGATTTCGAGTCGAGGAGCTTTATGGCATGATCACAAGATTTAGCATCAACAGTCATGTTCTGTGTCATCCTTTTGAGAACCGGTGCCGACATGGTGAAATGTCGAGACAACGCGATCATAGCGCTGACGAGTCGCGGCATTTTCTCGGCTACTATCAACAAATGTTGCTGGAAACGCGGGCTATCAACGTCAAATTCGACTAGGTCTGTCCAGTGCATGCGTGGAATGAGAAAGGAGTAGCTGTGCGACAGAGTGCACTGGCCTATGCCTACGAACATATTCTTTACCACAGCTTGTCATACGAAAGAGCGTGAATGTCTCTCAGATGCAACTATGCTGATGTCCTGACCACATAAAAATCCCACTATGTTTTTAGTTGAATTGACAACCCAACAACGTCCATACACATTGCAAGGCAGATACACGATGTGATCTATCCTAATGCTAATGCAGGGCCTGAGAAAAAGCTCTGGTATAGACGTGCGAGCGACGCGGACTTGGACTGCGACACCAACACATGGGCGCGAGTGCGAATACTTACATAATCGTCCGAGATGGCGTGTGGACTGTGCTGCAGTGTATGTATGAAGTGTCAAGCTGTGATCGATCGATTGATCCGGTTCGGTCGTCAGGCCAAGAGCGTCACAGCGTCGCGAGAGTGAACACGTCGCGCGGCTTGTTGCACGCTGAGCTTGTGCGCAAGATCTCATGCTCAATTTTACGCCCTTATCAGGCCCGTATGCGCCTGCGTCTGACATAAGGGGCGACAATGCCGGCAGCGGCGGCGGCGGCAGCTCTGAGCGATCCAAGGCGCTCTCCTACTTGTTGGAAATTGACCAATGTCGCATTTTGCTGGATTGCGGCGCACCTGAGGACCTGACGTTTGTGGATGATACGCAGCTGAAGCAAGAAGGGTCCCATGTATGGCGTGGAACACTCCCCGACATTCTGGAGCGTATAGGTCCGACGATCGATGTTGTGCTTCTCACACATGCAGAAATGTCGCATCTAGGGCTATATGCGTACGCATACGTCAACTATGGCCTTCAGTGCCCAGTGTATGCGACGTTGCCTGTACAGACCATGGGGCGCCTCCAAATGCTTGAGATCGTTCGCTCGTGGCGCGCCGAAGTCGATGCGAATCTGACGTCGTCTGAGAGCGAAGCAAATTCGGGATTGAAGCGCTATATCCCCACGGAGGCGCAGGTAGATGATGCTTTTGATGCAATTCGGCCTCTCCGATACCTGGAACCGACGCCTTTGGATGGCAAATGCGCTGGTCTCGTGCTGACGGCGTACAATGCCGGGCACTCCCTCGGCGGCACGGTGTGGAAACTGCGCTCGCCCACCGTCGGCACCATCGTAATGGCGCTCGATTGGAATCATCACCGTGAGCGCCACCTGGATGGCACGGCGCTCTTGTCGGTCGGTGCTGCTGCGCCGCTTGCGCATGCCATAGGACGGCCTGATGTTCTTATCACTGACATTGAGCGTGGTCTCTTCACCAATGCGCGGCGGAAAGATCGCGACGCCGCATTACTGAGCCAAATACATCGCACACTCACAAGCGGGCATTCCGTGCTGATTCCCGTCGACAGTGCGGCACGTCTGCTCGAGATTCTCGTGCTGCTCGACCAGCACTGGGCATTTTCATACCAACACCAGCGTTTCCCGCTATGTCTCGTATCACACACTGGGCAGGAGGTCGTCGAGCGTGCACGCACATTCATGGAATGGATGTCGCGCGAATGGGCGATTCAGCTGCTGGATGCGCCTGAGGCGTCGTCGCGTCGCAAGACAACTTCCAGCAGCTCGTCGTCATCGGCAGCGACGGCCAAGTCACCACTGGACTTTGCGGGACTTCGATACTACTCGTCTGTGGAAGCGTTGCATCAAGCACTTACGCCATCGCAGGTGAAGGTTGTGCTGGCTACGCCACCAGCGCTTTCGCATGGCTTGTCTCGGCAGCTGCTCCCCGAGTTCCTGTGTGATCCAGATGCGCTGTTGATCCTCACATCGCGTGGCACGCCATCGAGTCTCGTGCGCAATCTATGGGACCGCTGGAATGCGAAGCAGGCTGATCGCGATGCATGGCGTCAGGGCCACGTCGGTGTGCCGGTCAGTGTGGGAGGTCAGCTAAGCTACGAGCTCCGACGACGGGTGCCACTTGCTGGCGATGAGCTCCGGACGTATGTGGAACGGCAAAAAGCGCGCGAAGCTGCAGCCGATGCGCCACGCGCACGCATCCAGCAGCCACAGCGCGAGGCAGACGATGTGGATGATGACGATGCGTCGTCGTCCGACTCGAGCTCTGACGACGAGTTCGATGGCCAGCCGAGTCGCTTGCCTTCCACACGCACCATCGCACCAGAGCGTGCACAGATGCAGCTCAATGCAGCAGCGCCAGAGCCCGTTGGCATGTCTTTTGATATATTCCTACGTGGCCAAGTCAGCCGCGATGCTGTGCACTACCGCATGTTCCCACACATCGAGCGGAAACGCAAGGTCGATGGGTATGGCGAGTCGATCGATACATCGCGATGGCTCGCACGTCGCAGGCGCTTGGAGGCTGAGCAGGAGGAGCAACTGAACCCTGAGCGTCTTAAGCCGCAGAAGAAGCGCACTCGCCCTGTCGATGTGCCGTGCAAGTACACATCCGAGACGCTCAATGCTGCTGTGCGGTGCCATGTCTTGTATGTCGACTTGCAGGGGCTCAGTGACGGCCGTGCGCTCACGACCCTCGTGCCGCAGCTGCAGCCGCGCCGTCTTATCATGGTGAATGGCGACGAGGCAACGACGCTCGCTGTGCGTGCGAAGCTCAGCCGCACACATGACCTGTACACGCCCGACCTAGGGCAGACGGTCTCGGTGGGTGGTCTATCGAACTCGTACAGCGTGCGCCTCGGCGATGCGCTCATGGGCAGCCTGCGCTGGCATCCTATGCAAGACTACAATATCGTGCACTTGCACGTGTCGCCGGACTTTGCGAGCGACTCGGATACCCCGACGCTTGTGCCTGTGAATGATGCTGCGACAGTCCACACGGCTCAGGCCCCCTCAACGCTGTACATCGGTGATTTGCGTCTTCCTGCGCTCAAGGCGTACCTGGCCCGTCAGCACCGCATCCGCGCCGACTTTGCTGGTGAAGGCGTGCTCGTGTGTGGCGATCGTGACGAGCGCAATGTCACTGTGACGAAGCAGGGAACTGGCCGCATCGTTGTCGAGGGCAGTCTATCTACGAACCTTGCGCGTGTGCGGCAGTCGATCTACCAGCTTGTTGCCCAGGTGCACCGGTAGTCCGTGCGATGCATGGTATGTACGTGCATCGTGCTGACACGGCCGCCCTCCCTACACCGCCCCCCCCCACTTACCTATGGTGGCCATGTCCATAGGCATGCACATCACGTGTAAATAGCGTCGCCATCAGCGTCACCGCCCGTGTCGGTGTGCCAGGCCATGTGTCGCCGTAGGTAGTTCGTGTGGGATGGATGGATGGATGATACATGCGGTGAACGATTTCGTCACAACAGGCCTGGGAACGAGGATCGAAAGTAGTAGAGCGGTCGTGTCCCTTACCACTAGCCCGGTTTCGAGCCTTCTTGCTATGTCAACCTGCATCTCAAAGCCCCCATTGACCAAAGCATCGGCTTCACCACAGGCTACTGATCAAGTCATGGTGGTGGTGGACCACCTTGCTGTATTCCTACATACGCCACACACTTCTTGCACTCTCATTCCATGCCGATTCCATGCAGTCATGGACACATCATCTCTGTCATTCTTTATGCAGCATATCAGGGACCTACTTCCACCACATCTGGTAGCTGTGCAGCCAAGTCACGCGTGCCTGCTGGGAATGGAAGGTCCATCAGACCACGCGGCAAGTACTGGGCAGGTCCTTTTGCAGGATCCAATAGCTCGCCCTTGGGCGTTACGCCTTTTCGGTACATAAAGTAGGCATTTTTGACCATACTTTTGAGTGCATCTTGCACGAATACCACACCCCCATCAGGACCTGGCACTTGGCCCTTCACAAAGATCAGCTCATTCTTCACATCAATGCGCAGCACGCGCACATTTTGCACCGTCCGGTAGTGACCGCCCATGCGGCCTGGCATGCGCTTTCCTGGCCACACACGACCTGGGTCTTGATTGTTTCCGACGGAGCCGGGCGTGCGGTGCGCGAGCGAGGCACCGTGGGATGCATTTCCACCTGCAAAGTTGTGTCGCTTCATGACACCCGCGAAGCCTTTTCCCCGTGTGATGGCACGCACATCCACATCCTGCCCAGGAACAAAATGCGCTGCTGATAGCTGTGTTCCGATTGGGAGCATCGCATCTGGCGTCACGCGGAACTCCTTGATCACACGCTTCGGACCCAGTCCCGCACGCGAGAGGTGCCCCCGCACCGGTGCAGACACTGCGCTTTCACGTGCATCCGATGCCGCTACTTGCAAGGCCATGTATGGCGCCTCGTCCTGCGATGGCGCATCTCGCTGTACATGCATAGAGACCTGGTTCGAGTCCACGTACAGCACTGTCGCTGGCACTCGCGTTCCATCAGGCATGAACATGGTCGTCATACCCTTTTTCCGTGTGATCAATCCGACGCGCAAAGACATCGGCGTCCATCCCGGCATGCTTGGTGCATCCTTGGTGGCAGTAGCGGCCGGCTGTGCCTCTGTCTCGCGGCTCTGACGCAACGCAGGTGTCGTCGTAAGCCAACGTGTGAATGGCGCGGCAGGCGACCATGTCCGACAGGTACGCCGCACGATCGCGCTCATCGCCGTCGATATAGGCAGCATCCCAGATTTTCGTACGCAGCGGGAACAGCAATAGTGGGCGCTGGCCGCTTCAAATGGGACAACGTGCAACTACAGCAGCAATTTTTTGCTGCGCGCTCACTTTGACGATAACGAGTCAATGTCGCACAGCTATTCACACACCTTTCTCACTCACTCACTCACCCTCACCCACTCATTTTCTCACTCTCTCCCTTCGCCACGCATGCCACGTGCACCGAGCCAGTGATGCTCACGTGATCACGATCGGTGTCGACGTACGTGAGAAGCAGTGAGGGAAGGCATGTGGTGAAGGACTCTCGACACAGCTTCCGTAAGCCGGTCGCGCACGATCCGAACTCACTGAGCCAAATTGGGCTGCGTTGGCCCGTTCTATTCGAACCTGACACATGCACCTGTGATCGACGTGCGCACCTGCATCGGGCGCGTGGCGACCAAGGGACGGACGGAAATAATATTGTTAGGTGCCTCCTCTTCCTACGGGACCGATTGGATGGTGCAACAACAATGTGCAACCTACAATTTTTTTTTTTCCCTGGAAAGGGCGGATAAGGTGTGGCGCCTTTCTGCAAACCACAAACCGTATCTAAAAATGGAAGCTTGATTGGACATAAACCATACGATTTTGAACCTGTTTCTTATCTCACATGCCTGGGCGATGATGCCCCATTGACCGATGGGACCCCCCTCCCCCGCACACTGACTCGTCCTCGTCTGTGCTGACGTCAGTTGCGATTGACATTTGCAACAACGCTGTGTACCTCATGTACAAGGCATGCTGCACATCATTGACGCATCATCGACGAATGAAAATGTCGCACCTGCTTCCCACCTGTCATCGTCTGACCCTCGTCAAGCAGTCACTATGAGTGTCGTCGATGATCGCGTTAACGCTTCAGCTCCCGTCTCTGCTGCTACGCTCATCAACAACTCTGTTAACGCGCCCAAAGCAACGGACACGGCTATGTCCTCAAGTCATACAGCAGCCGCAGCTCTGGGCATAGAATTCTTTCCACCGGCTGAGCTCCGCCACCTGTACGCGAGACATTTGTCGCGTGAGGTGCCTGCCAACACTGTGTTTCCCTTCTTGTATTGCGGCAGGTCTGGCACCCCGCAACAGCACATGTTTCTTCACGGATCAACAGATCCCCCGCCTGTACCGACGCATCGTGGTCTCACGATCGTGCGTGCAGAATCCCATGACACCATGCCCGAGCACTCCGTCCTGCTATCATCCCTGCGTCTACAGGATCTGGTCGATGTGCATGCGCCGCATGGGCCGAGGTTTCTCGTGCCAAGCAAGGTCGGAGACAGTACGGGGATTCGTCACTTTGCGGCTCAGTCTATCCACTACGCGATGATCTCTGATATCGTTGTGTACGGTCCAGATGGCATGTGTGACACGGTGTTCGACACAGCACGCGCTCTGCGCGATGCTCAACTCGAGTTCTTTCGGGAGCGACGGACATCGAATCCCCATGCGTCCAAGTTCCGCACCTACATTGTGCCGGATCCATTCACTACGCTGGAAATCGAGTGCCCGAATCTTGTTGCGATTTCGAGCCGAGGCGAGCGCCGGCGCCTCATCGATCTATTTCAGCGGGAAAACGACGAACTACACTTCTTGACGGCACCAACAGCTATCAGTAAGAATGTTTGGGTCAGCACGTCAGACCACGTTCATCCAGATACCCCTTCCATGTCGCCTGCACACCGGCCATTCACCATCAATATTGAGGTGTATCCGCATGCAGTGCCGCCGGCGGCATCGTTCCTGCAATCCGTCACACAAAACCTTCGACAGTTTGACGTGTCGCAAGGGCATGGCAGCCCATCGAGGCGCGTCCCTCGCGCTCAACTGGAGTGCCCGAATGCTATGCAGCAGACAAAGGCGTTGCCTGAACTTGCCCTACGCATCCTTGAACTGTGCGCATGGCTCCATCGACAAGTGCATCCAGACAAATGTACCGCTCCCCAGATACCCCGACACGCGTTGATGCACTGTGACGATGGATACACGGAAGTGTCTGTGCTTGCGCTGGCCTATCTCATGTACCAGCACGGCCTCACTCTGTCCGATGCATACTTGTACATGCATCTGCATCTTGAGCGGCCCTTTTTCGTGACGCCCTCTGATTTCCAACTGCTGTTGCTCATCGAACAGCGGGTGCCATGGATGCGCCGCCAAAGCTTGTCGTCCAAAGTGGCCACATCTCCAACGGCGCTGAAGTCGTGCTCATCGGCGTTCTCGTCTAGCCCTGCAAGCACGATGTGGATCCAATCCACCCACTTTGACGGCAGTCTTCCGTCGCGGATTTTGCCGTTCCTTTACCTCGGCACTGTTTTTCATGCCATGAATGCACGCTTGCTCGAGCAGTTGGGCATCACTCACGTGGTTTCGGTCGGTGAGAGTGCGATGCAAGTCAAAGGCCCCTACACACTTCAGACCGCCTTCTACACTGGCGAGGTCGATGTCTTGGAGATTGAGCATGTACCAGACGATGGTCTTCATGGCCTTGGTGAGCATCTCATCACAGCCATTCAGTACATCGAGCGTGCACGGCAACAGGGTGGACGCGTGCTAGTGCACTGCCGGTTTGGTGTGAGCCGCAGTGCGACCGTGGTTCTTGCCTACGTAATGGCACATATGGATTGGTGCTTCGTCGATGCGTTTGTGTTCGTACGAAGTCGGCGCCTGCGTATTCTGATCCAGCCCCATGCTCTGTTCGTCTGGGAGCTTTGCAACTGGGAAACCTATCTTGTACGGCAGAAACGCACAGGTCATATGTCGAGTCCCATCGACATAGGATGCGGTCGCTACGCGTATGTCCTGCTTCCCAAGTTTCGACATGCTCTAGGTGATTTCCCTGTGACATGGTCCTATTTATGCCATCATATGGCTGCACTGCATCATGCGTACGTACAACGAGGCGCGGCGCTCTCAGCAGGGTCTTAGCCTTCCATCACGAACGACTTTCCTCGTGCATACAACATGCCACCGAAGCAAGATCATCCCCGTCGTCCGCCCTCGCTTAGGCTTTTTTATTTTTTTGTCATCCGTAGCTTCCCCAGGGTTCTTCGTTCTGCTGCTTGTTGCCATCTTGCTTTCGTCCTCCACCTGACTCTCTCTCTCTCTCCACACCCATGCGTGCCGCCCGCGCGCTTTGGCGTCCTGAGCAACATGCCTACCATGCGTGATGGCTGCATCTCGGCCGAACATTCCACGCGAGCGCGCGCGCGCGCGCGCCTCTCCTGCAGTGTTCTTACCTGCATCTCTCACGCATTAGCCTTGCCAACTTTCCTGTGTTCTTTGCGTGAGGAAGTGAGATCGCGAGAGCGAGCGAGTGGGTGAGGAAGTGAGTGAGTGAGTGAGTGAGCGAGAGTGTGAGTGCGTGTGTGTGCGTTGTGACAATCAACGTGCTCTACTGTCTCATAGTCGCGCCCATCCAGCACTTGACAGTACGCTGCAGCTGTCAATGTCAGGTGGCACACACCGCCCGCCACTGTCATCTGCAGCCAAAATCATGCACGTTCGATCCAAACCTACTGGCAGCTACGCAGAGGACCGCCCCCGAGACCATTCCCTACTTATGCCTTTTAGAAAAAAATCAGATGCATCCAAGCGTTCTGACCAAACTCAGGACTCTGTGTTGGAGGAGCGCCGGCGGCGGAGGCTTCGTCTGCCTCGGAGCCTGTCGACCACCCGCAATGTGAGTCTGCCAGAGAAAGAGATCCGTGTGATCCGGTCCCATACCCGTTCGATACCCGCTGACCCCCCTGCGGCTCGGTCCGTGTCGCTTGGTGTGGCGGACGAGACCTGGAAAGCGTCTACGCCATCTGAACCCATATTCCAGCGCCAACGAGAAGCGCGGCCTACGCGCATGGATGCCGCACCGCACCAGTTCCGTCTTGTTGGCGAAGATTTGTCGTCATCGAGTCCCGAGCCCTTCCCTTCGCTGGGATCAGATCATCAACGCGACCGCCAGCACAGTGTGTTGGCGAGGCCCGATGCTGACGATGCCTCCTCCCTTACTTCACTGACCGATACGGACTCTGACATCAATGAGGAGGAGACTGTGCGTATTCGCGACGTGCACAGGATACGTGAAGAACAAGATCACCATCATGCTTTCATGGCGCCCCGTGTTGTGCCGTCTGGCCGCCGCTCGCGGCCCAAAGATGCACCACGCACGCCCAAAGAGTCGTCGACACCCCGGCACCGCGGCACACGTCCCACACGAGAGCCCTCGTCCAGTGCGCGCACTGTGAAAGTGGCTGGTATGAGCGCCGGCACGGAGCCTGGTCTTGTGCCGACAGAATCACCGACGGCGTCCGCGGCGAAATTCCACCCTCCTCGAGCTCGCATCGCTGGAGCCTCGCCTGTCATGGCGCCGTCCTCATCTTCATCGTACGCACCCCAAACTCCCAGTCCTGGCACACGTTGGGTCCCCATGACCCCACCCGCCGCAGATCCATCCCTGTCGCGAACGCCGATGCTCGCGAGCCGCGGAAAGACATCCGCCACACTCTTGCCACAGCCTGCTTCCCTGTCGCATCTAGCTCCTACGGCGACTTCCGTTGCGGACCAGTCTCGCAGCGTCTCGTCATCTACGATGGCATCTACCGGAGCCACTCCCGTATTGAGTTCGCGTCCCAGTCCCGCTCAGCCTCGGAGCCCCAACTCGACTCTGACCCCAATGGAAGAGCATATGCTCGCCCTTAGCCAGGCGCCACCGAGTGCGAGTACCTCCACACCCAAAAAATCTGCACAGCCCATGTCCAAACGGGCTCTGCCAAGTACACTTCGATCTGTTGATGAGCCGGCACCTGGAGCACCACAGCGGTCGTCCTTGTCGGTCACACCTCCGTCGCCATCGGACAAGTCCAGCACACATGACACGTTCGAGGACGCAGCATCCGTCGTGAGTGTGACGCGGCCTGCGGACTCGCGCATCCGGTCCTTCGAACGTGAGCGTGAGCGTGTGGCAACGACGGAACAAGCGCATCGTGAAGCCCTGGCCGAAGAAGAGCGCCGGCAGCGCGAAGACATGGAACGGGAGCGTCGTGCTATGGCCGAGCGCGAAGCGTTGCGTCGTGAGATTCGTGAGCAGCAGCAAGAGATCGAAGAGCGCAAGAGGCGGCTCATGGAAGAGCGGCGCGTCAGAGATGCAGCCGCGTCCCGACAAGTGGAAGAACAGCGCCGCTCTGAATCCGATGCCCTCCACAGAGGGCGGCAAAGGGAAGAAGTGGCAGTCTTGCAACGAGCGCGTATCGACGCTGAGACCAGCCTTGAACTCGAGCGCCGCACACTTCAAGAGTCGCAAAAGGCTGCGCAGATGCACCAGGAGATGTGCGAGTTGAAGCGACAACGAGAGGCCCAGCGTCTTGAGGCTGAGCGCGAACGCATCGAGCACCACTTGCGTCTCGAAATGGAGCGCCTAAAGCTTGAAGAAGCCCGAAAGGCCGAGATTCTAGCTGCCGAAATGGAGCGCGAGACCCGCGCTCGCGATGAAATGTTTGCTCTTGAGCGCCGACGTGCATTGGAGGAGCGCGAGCGAATCGAGGCAGAGCGGCGTGCGAAGCAGGAGGCAGAACTCCAGCGGATTCAGCGCGAGAAAGAACTTGCCGAGCTTGCTCGTCTTGAAGAGGCTCGGCATGAGCGTGCTATGCGTGAGCAGCAAGAGCGTCAGCAACGCATCGAACGCGAAAAGAAAGCGCTGGTCGAGCGCGAAGCGCGCGAGCAGTTTGAGCGCGAAGAACTTGCACGCATGCGGCGCGAAGAACAGCTGCGCATCCAGAAAGACAGAGAAGAACGTGAGCTCCAACTCAGGCTCCATCTCGAGCAGCAAAAGCAACAGCATGCACGTCAGTCTGCTCACGATGATGAGTGGGCCGCGAAAGACCCTAGCAGGCGAAGGCAGCCGGGCTCCTCCGCCAACTCGGCCACTTTTGTCGCCACGGCAGCTGCCTCAGCCGCGTCAGCCGTCCTGCAGAACACAGATGGTCGCACAATGGATGAAAGCAACTCGAGTACAAAAGGAACTGCCCTGACGACTACAACAACAGCGAGGTCGTCATCGCAGAATGCCTCTTTCCGGCGCTCAAGGTCTGTGCCTGCCCTGACTGTCGCTAACATGGACCAGCGCGACACAGAAGATGATAGCGTTGCGCACGACTTTCAGAATGCTGAGATGTCCATTCAATCCGTATCTTTGTCGCCGTCGCTCTCGTCGTCCATGTCGTCCATGTCTTCGTCGTCGCCGGCCTCGTCCTCCTCATCGTCGGCAGCCCCATCTTTGTCCATGTCGGACTCGATTATGCAGGCGCGCATGGAGCTGCACCACTCAGGTCAGACTCAGCGTCGTGACTCTGAGCGTGCGCAGCTCGAAGAGCGCGCTCTCAAACGCGCAAAGCGCGAGGCTGAAGACGAAGACCGCATCACCCGCAGCTTCTCTAGGCAGCGAGAAGAGGCGCACGACGACGATACGTCGTCGGTCGCCGAGACGGAGCGGTCGACAGTGTCACGTGCATCGGACGCGTCTCAACTTAGTCTAGCGATTAACAGGCTGCAGATCGTGTCAAGACAGCAGCCGCCAGCGATCAAAGGCATCCTGTCGCGCATGTCTGCGTCTGCGTCGTCGACACTTGCATTGCCACCATCATTGCCGTCGTCCTCCGCTCGCTCATCCGCACTCAAGCGAACGAGCTCCCATTCGAACATCAGGACCAGCATGTTGTCGACGCCTGGCGCAGAAGCCGCCGCGGGTGCTGACTCTGCGCCGCCGAAGCCCACTTTGCGCTTCGCTCTTCCCGAGATGCCTCCGGCTGCACATCTCGGGTCGTATCCTGAGCTGGCGTGGCTCGCGTACATTTGCGACCATCACATGCCGCGGCGTGTCGTTCCATCGCCGCCGATCCGCAGCTCGCTTGGCACTTGGATCCGCCACTCGGTCGCTTCCGTCGCTAGCTTGGACACGAGTCTCATGCACGAGGAATGGGCCGTGCGTCCCGTCGGCCCTTACCGCGATGGTGGCGTGCGCTTCTTGCCTGGCTTCACGGTGCATGGTCTTGCGTTTGGTACAGCGCCCAAGACTCCGTCTCCTTGCGAGACCCTGTGGAAGTCTGTGCCGGTTGTGCGGCGGCTCCTGCAGGAGCTTGACTTGCACGATGTCCGCGTGATGTATGATGTGAACCGCTCGATCCATGCCATCATGGATCGGCCCGACGTACGTGAAGAGCTCCTGTGCAGGTTCCTTGCGCCCGCCGGCTACACCCCGTGGCCGGACGTATGCGATCCGCTCGCTCTCTCGATCACCGACTGTGAGGCATTTCATCTGTACCTGTTTGCCGAGTCGGAGCTGCCCGTCGCGAGCCATGTGTACCTGACCGGTGCACATCGGCTTGACAAGCGCATTCCGCGCCTGTCACGGGCGGTTGCGCGCGCGTACAGCAAGGTCCTCGCGCGCATCCGCATGCAGCCGGACGGCGTGCCTGACGTGCCGGCCTCCTGGACCGTCGAGGGCCCTGGTGGCCACCACCAAGTGACCATGTCCAGCCCATACGTGCCCGGTTATGTGTCGACATTCCGTGCATGGGCACCGCAGCCGACTGATGAGAATGCTGACATGTATGGCTCAGAAATCCAGCGCCTTGAGCGCGAACTGTTCATCGCCGGCATCTGGCGCTTCCTCCAGCGCGGCGATGTCGTTGTGAATGCAGCGAACGCCAACTGCTACCTATTCAACGGCGAGGTGTTTACATCGCTCAGCACGCGCCACGACCCGATCGGTCACCTGCCGCCGTTCATCAACATGTTCCTGTTCCCCATCACGTACTATGACTGGATTGTGCCTTCGACCTACATGCCTGTCATGTATCTCGATATTCTGCCGTGGCGTCAGCAACTTGTGTCGTCGCTTCAGCTCGTGCGAGACAATATCGACACCATCGGCTCAAATGGTCAAGTGTACCGCATCGCCAAGTGGGTATACCGTGCCAGAATGACCATCGACGTGCCGCAAGACAGCACCGCCTCCGGCTTTGCCGAGAGTCCGTACGATGCCCACTTCAGCTGGAACGGCACTGTCGTCTTCGAAGTCGAAGGCACGTCCGAGCATGTCTACAACTTCCTTCAGCGCTGCACATCGCCGAATGAATCGCCCGACCTGTCCCATACCTTCCTTGACTCGGTGCTGAACCGCACGAATCACTCCGTCCAGGTGCCCAGGCTCCCTGAGCCCCAAAACGGCCTTGCTATGCTGCCGACATATCCGTGGCGTCTGCTGCGGCACCGAAGTCATCCCGGTTCCTACTTGTTTTCTCCGGTACAGTCATGAGCCACGTTGTTCCATACCCTGTCCATACATGACCCAATTGTCTTTTATGTTCATCTTTGCTTGACTCTTGGCCCTGTGTCGCTTGCGCCACTGCGATCCGTCGTGGTGTCTCTGCGTCCGACGACCGACACCCCAAGTTCCCGTGCTCATTCCAGCCCCAGCCATATGCCTCCGTCCCTACCTGCAGCACACAGTGCTCGCTCCCACACGACAAGCGGCCGCCGCGGCTGAAAACACCCTTCGCTCCTGCCATTTGGGCATGTTGATTCGCGCCCCAAGCCTCGATTCCGCCGGCATCGCTGCACACAAATGTTGTATGCCAGTTACAGGCCGGCCGTGCATAGCCTTGCCGCGTCGCACTGTGTCCAAGTCCGCATTGCCCGTGTCGGTTCGAGCCGTACGTGTAGAGCTGGGTTGCTTCGCCCGTGTGCACGGCCACGACCGAATGATGCATGCCCAAAGCGAGCGAATAGGTGCGTGCTGGTGCAAACTTCCACGAGACTGCGCTACTGGCGTCAGCTTCAGGGTCTGCTGACGGCACTGCTGATTCGCTTGGCTGGTCTCGTCTTGACCACACTTCCACCATGACTGGCTCATACCACACGCCTAGTGGCCGCCGCTCCGTCCCCGATGGCGGCCGCTCGCGCAGCTGTCCATGGCGTGCATGACCCCAGCCTACTACTGCCTCTGCATAGGTAGTGTCCGCCCCCGCCGCTCCCGATGCATGCTGTAGAGCTACGGCCGCCATCACATGCCGCACACCGCCCTCCATCGCAAGCACACGCCAGCGCGTGCCAAACTCGATCGGGATCTTCGTTTTAGTGAGGTCAAGTCGCACCTGGTGTATGATGCCGGGTATGGCCGTGCGTCCACAGCCCCATTGCCCGTGGGAGTTGGATGTGCCAAGAGCGTAAATTTCATCGCCATTCTCGCTGGTCCGTACGACCACGTACGTACAATCCCACGTAGCTGCAATGTCCATGATCGCCGCATCTGCTGCTAGAAAGCTGCAGCGCCGGAAGCATGGATCGCGTTGTTGATCATACGCGTGTCCACTGAGCCACAAAGTCCGCTTTTCCTGCTGGTGCGCGTCCCCCTGTCGTGGAGTCTCACTCAGCAATGCGGCCGTCCACCTCGCGCTGCTGGCGATGCGGACGACTCGCGACCCTGTCGGTGGAAATGTCTCTTCTTCCTCGCCCTTACACACACAACGCACAGGCGTATCTACGTCGTCGTAATGTCCGATTCCCAGCTGGCCATCACTATTCGATCCTGTGGCCCATAATTGTTGTGCCATGTGGAAAGCCCCCTTCTCTCCACGCAAGCATCAACATAGATGCGGGTGGAGGATGAAGGACGAGAGAGGCTGGGTGAAGGGGAAAAGCGGTGGGCGGCACTGTGTTGAGGTCGTCCCACCCCACCCTCAAGTTCGCCCACGGACCAACCAAGCGACCCGACGTGTTCGAGACGCTGCCAGCTCCTGGGCCGCCACCACAAGTGTACGGCCCGTCCATGTCCCTACGCCCTGCTGCAGTCTAGGGTGGATACACCATCACATGTTGCCCACGCTCTTGTCTCCTCTCCCCCTCACACGTCCATGCTGATCTGCCCAAACGTTCAACTCGCTCGCATTCTCTACCACAATGCGCAGCTCTACGTACCAACTGATGAACGACTGGCATCTTTAGCGACGAGGTATGCCTCCACGCCCTCCTGCACGGAGCGCACGCTGCGCAGTGCCCGGCGGCATGGGCGGCCCACCAGCACCTGGCGGTGGCGCATTCTGTTGTGCACGGATGGTCTCATCCACACTCAGGATCAAGCGAGCAGCCTCGGCAGAACTTGCCAATGCATTGATCTTGATAAGCGCTGGCTCCCACACAAACTTGTCCATGTTATTCGAGATGCCCTCGGTCGAAATGTCAACGCCATCCCACGTATGTCCCTTTGCGTGCTGCATGCGTAGTTGATTTAGTAGGTCTGTCGCGTCGAACCCTGCATTGTCAGCCAGCTGGCGTGGCACAATTTCCAACGCTTTTGCATACGCAGACAGGATCATTTGCTGCTTGCCGTGGATCGTGCGTGCATGTCCACGGAGGATCTTTGACAGTTCCATCTCAATGGCGCCGCCGCCAGCGACGACCTCATTGTTCTTGATCGCTCGTTTCACAATCATGATAGCATCATGCAGACTTCGCTCAATCTCGGCGATCATCTGCTCAGCACCACCACGCAGAATCACCGTCGCTGTCCTTGCTCCCGTGCATTCAGTAAAGATGTTGAATCGCTCGCCACCAATCTGGCACTCTTCAAACAGACCACACGTGCCAAGGTGACGTGCTGGATCAATGTCCGACACAGTCGACTGGATCGAGCCACCCACAGCCTCCACCACACGCTGCATGTCTTCTTTGGGCACACGGCCTGCACAAAAGATGTCTCGGTCCGCAAAGTACTGCGTCGCCAAATCACCGATTGGCAGTTTCGATAGCACGACCTTCGCACCAGTTTTCACAATAGCATCCAGTTTGTTATAAATGATTGACCACTCTGCATCGACAATCGCTTGATATTCTGCGACTTCTTGGATCCGTACTTCTGCATTGTCCTTCTCCGCTTTGAGCTCCAGTTCCACATTCAAACACAGGATCTTGGGCTGCACGAATTTCTTCGGCTGCTGTTCAAAGCCTGCGTACGAAAAGGTCTTTTTGAACGCGACACCACGGATCAACCTCGAGTCTTGCATGGCACCCCCCGGCACTTGCTTGATGCCAATCAGCTTGTCGTTCAAGTCATCACGGTCCAGCGACAGCACCGCATCCACAGCCATCTGCGCAAAGAAGGGCCGCTGCGACACAATGAGCTTCGACGACATCGCCGTTCCGGCACACTTGAGCAAAAGTCCATAAAACTCACTGTGCAAAAAAAAAGGCAAGATCACCGCGTTAGTTCAAGTTACCCTCTTTCTGTGTGCTGTCCTTGCTCATACGTACTCTTCGTTCGTCTTGTCAATCCGCACCGCCAACTTCTTCGTTTCCTCAACACAAAGCTGCGACGCAGTCATAATTCCCTTAGCAACGACATGCGGGCTCACACCTTCCTCGATGAGCGGCCGGCACTGTTTCAGGATCTCGCCCGTCAGCAGTACCACCGACGTGGTGCCATCACCCACTTCAGCATCCTGCGCACGTGCAATGTCGACAAGCGTACGTGCGGCAGGGTGCACAATATCGAGCAACTTGAGAATCGTAGCACCATCATTCGAGATCGTCGCTTCGCCACGCTCATTCACAATCATCTTGTCCATGCCACGCGGTCCCAGCGTCGATGCTACGCACGACACAACTGACAGACACGCTCCGATATTCGAGAGCAACTGCCCTTTTCCCTGCGACGTGTCTGTGCCTTCTTTCAAAAGAATCACAGGCGGCTGCATCATGCCCAGCCGCCCACCGTTCTGCATCATGCCGGCCATAACACAGCGTCAAGAAGTCACGTAGACGTGTCAGGGCTTCAAGCCGTCACCACTTGCAGCGGCGATGACTGACGTCCAAGGTGTGCACGTGATCCATGATTCTTCCTCCTCTTCGACCCATCTGGGCTACCTCTGCTTGGGCCTAGCCCAGCGTCGCATCCACTCCAAGTCCACGCATGTGGAGTCCACTGGCACGTAGCTAGTGGCGCACACCGCGCGCACGTCCGATATGGTTTTGCACACTGTCGTACCCTCATCAGCAGCCCCCATTGGTGAGCTTAGCCTAGCCGGTCATATACAAAAACAGAAAGCGTCAGAGCTACATTTAACCACGTACGCCGTTTGATCCGGATACTGGGCTCCCTCATCGACCAAAAAAATGTTTAGCACTGTGGCATTTACGCCGCTTCTTGGCCGCCGCTCCTTACAGTACGCGATGCCGTCTAGTCGTGCGCGTACATGGTGCGTGACACTTTTTCGGATGCGTCGTACACGCCTGCCAGCATCAAAATTCTTGTCACATTCATCCTCTCACTCGTCGTCATCCTCCTCTTCGTCTTCATCTCCATCATCTGTGGTCCTTGGCATCCTGGGCGTCAATACACTGGTATTCGGTGCATGGAAATTCGCTCGCCAGCGTGCAAAAGAAGGCAAAACTTTCCCTTACACCACGATGATGCGGCATTTTACCAGTGGTGAACCTCATCTTTTGGCTGGCCGATGGTGGACCCTCCTCTCAGCATGTTTCAGTCATCAGGATACCTCACATTTCGCCATCAACATGCTGACATTTGCACTGACAGCACCGGCCATCGTTCCCGTCATCGGTGCGCCAAGTCTTCTGAGCTTGTACATCGGGTCTGGACTTGTCGCCTCGTTCACCAGCATCATATGGCCCTATGTCGTTGATCCTATCTTGCATGGCGAGCGTGCGTCCTTGGCGCGACGGCGCTACACATATTCTCAAGGCGCTAGTGGCTCGGTGTATGCAATCCTTTCTGCGTATACGATGATGCGTCCATCTAGTACTGTTTACCTGTTTTTCGCTATTCCTGTACCTGCATGGGCATGTATGGCCGGCATCTTTGCTTGGGAATGGTATTGTGCGAATGTCCCGCAGCCGTACAGTCATACTGATTCAGTCGGCCACGTCGGTGGTCTTCTGGCCGGCCTTGTATACGCGCGCATGTTCCGCTATCGAGTGTAATGCATGTGAATGCCTGTTAGATCGCCGCACCACGCGCTTCTCGCTGTCGAATCTCGGTAGCTGCCAACAGCCATGGTTGGCCATCTGTTCTGCCGTCGCGATGCATGCACTGGATCGCCTGTGCATTGGACAAACCGGGTGCATAATACACAGGCTCGTGTCCTTTTGCTGCTAGCTCCGCGATGGTGGCATTGTTATAGCCGACAAAGTTGGGTATCATCGTCGCCGGCACTGCATACTCAAACATGGTAATGGGCGGTACCAACTGATCATGCCACCGCGGTCGCGCGATAAAGTGATCGATCCGCTTTTGGCCATGGTGGGAAAGAAATGCATACACAAGTTGAAGGTTGGCTGTAATGATGCGCGAGCCACCTGCCGAGCCCATCAACAGCTCCAAGTCGCCTGTACGCAAGTTCTCCACGATGAGCGGTGACATGGACGATAGCGGCCGTTTTCCAGGCTCGATAAAATTGGCTTCTGCTGGTGCATAACCAAACTGGTTCGACCGATCCGGCGATGCAAAGTCATCCATGTCGTTGTTCAACAAGATCCCATCTTCTGTGAGGACACCGCTGCCCCATATGCCATTAATCGTCGTTGTCAAGGCAATCGACATGCCTTGTGCGTCGATTACATTAAAGTGGGATGTACCACGATCTTCCGCCATGTAGAGGTGTTGTGGATCATACGCATCGATTGGTTGCACATGCGAGTCACGGATATTTCGTCGTCGCCATGCCGCACGTGCATCCGATACCATGCGATCTTCCATGGCAGGCACATGCGGAACAAACGCCGGATCGCCGAGTTGTCCTCGCTCACCGTATGCGTACTTGGTCGCTTCAATGAGCCGGTGTGTATGGAGCACGTGTTCTGGCGCATAAGGCTCATCAGCAAAGTGCTCCATTGTCTTAAGCGCCGCGAGTACGACGCTCCCAGAGCTCGGCATCGGCGATGACCACACCCGATACTGGTCTCGATATGTAATGGAGCGCGCTTCGCGAATCAGCACACGAAAGTCGCGCAGGTCGTCCATCGTCATAATCCCACCGGCCTCGCGCACGGCTGCGACTGTTCGCTTCGCAATGTCGCCCTCATAGAATGCATTTGGTCCGTACTGAGCAATCTGTTCGTATGTTCGGCTCAATGCCTCGAGTCGGATATGTTCGCCAGCTTGCACGAGGCGTCCATCTGGACAATACACCGGTCCAAGCCGTCGCGTGTTGCACAGAATGTCTTTCGCGGTGTCGAGACGATCATACAGTTGCGTTGGTATCTTGAATCCATGTCTTGTTATGGTAATGACTGGCTCCAGTAGTTCAGACCACGGCAGGCGGCCGTACATTTTGTGCAGCTGTTCCCAGCCACGCACTTCGCCTGGCACAGCGACGGCCAGTCCTCCGTACAGCGATGCGTTCTGCGGCAGGCCCACAAACATGTCTCGATGAGCCGCTCGAGGCGCTTTTTCGCGATAGTCTAATACAACTGGGTCGTTCCCCTGCGTCTTGACCAGGGCGAACCCGCCACCTCCGATGCCTGAATGAAACATGTCCACGGCACCAATGCAGCTTGCAGTTCCGATCGCGGCATCAGCTGCGGAGCCTCCCTTCGATAAGAGATAGACACCTACATTTGAGCAAATGTCAAGCTCACTTGACACGGCGCCGTGTGAGCCAGTTGTATTATAGTATGGCTCGTATCCCTGGGACTCGGCGCGCATGTAGACGGGCACATCATCACCAGGCCTATCATACACACTCGGCACTCGCATAAATACTGGTATTCTAGGCACAAATGTATACCATAGTACAAAGCACGCGATAGTCCAGCCCACTCCTAACGTTAGCCACATGTTGCTGGCTTTCAAGACAGGGAGCTTCTTTCGTGGCTATTGGGTGACTTGGTCTGGTTTAAGGTTATCTACTACGGTCTGTATGTGGAGGATTTACTCAATACTACAGGGGAGACTACGCTGAAAGTGGACATGGCGGATATCCTTTCCCGATAGGGGCGGTTCTGGATGAATATAAGCGTACGCCTAGAACTTTTTGACCGGCTCAAGCTGCGGTAGCCTGCCTCAACTGGCGAGTAGGGGCATGTCGGGACCTGAAATGCGACATAACCGACGAAAGTGGATCATAAATAAATAAATAGAAGAAACATGTGAACCTGCACATGTCGCGACTTGCGTGTTGCCATGTAACCTTGTGAGAAAATTTCTTCTTTTGACAGGAATCACGCAAAAATGCGTACTTGCTCACTTGTAGGGAAGATTTTGCAGTGATAGCCGGTGAAGAGGCGTACATCGCAATGACTCGAATAAGGAAAAAAAAATACCTCATGCAAATGTGCCATACGACGCCCCGTCGGTCCATGGTCATACAGTGCCGCTACTCCGGCGCATCTACATGCTTAGCTTCTCCTGTCAATGTGCCGCCTGTTTGGCTTGTTACCATAATATACTCGCGCAAAGATGTAATCATTGTTTGACTTGCCTGCTCAGCCTCACGAGATTCAGTTAGTTGATGCTGCATTGTCCCGAACTCTTCCTTCAACGCTTGTAGCTCCCTTTGTAGCTTCCCGTATTCTGAGCGAAGCTCATCAGCAGCTGCAAAGTCTTCGCGTAAGGGCCAGCTAGATGTATCATCCGACCCAGCTGGTGTTGATTTGCGTGTGAGTCCGAGCGACGAGCGGAGCAGCGACGAAGGGAACAGGCCCGTGATGCCAGATGCTTGCATGTTAGAGGATGATGAGGCAACATCTTCGCCCGCAGCATGTGGACTAGCATAGTCCGTATGGGTATCGTCCATCCTCGCCTGTGATGCCGTTGGCGGAGAAAACTCTTCATTTCCCGTTAGAGCTGGTGAGACAAGGCGTAAGTCACGCAATCCAGTTCGTTCATGCTCCGTGTCATTGTCGGATGAGCGGCCGGCAAGCGTACTGAGAATGTGACTTGAACGCCGCACGTGTCTTTGTGTTGGCTCATGATCAGAGCGCGATCCAGATGGCCGTGAGCTTTGCAACCGCATGATTGCACGCCGGCTCTCTTCATTCGTGTACCTCAAGTCACGTACACGTTCTTCTGCTGAGTCAGCGCGACTCTGCTCCCCTTCCAGTAGCGCACGAAGCCTTGCTGTCTCCGCGACCATCTGTTCGCGTTCGTTGGCCCAGTTAGCAGGTGGCGCACAAGACGGTTGTGCCTGAAGTACAGACGACTCCGGTTCTTGGACACGCGCCGCTGTTAACTCAAGCTTTTGGCGTAGCTGGTCCACTTGCTCGTCACGCTCTTTCAGCTGCCTTCTCAATCGCTCGACCTCTTGCTGAACAGGCATCCATTCTTCTTCGACTCGTTTGCTCTGCGCTTGAACCTGCGCTTGATCTTGCTTTTCTAGCTCCTGCACACGCTCATTGCGTTCGATGGCTTGCTTTTGAAGCTCCGATACTTGCGCCTCGGCGTTGGACAGCTGCGTCGAAAGCGACTCGACCTGTGTCGATAGATCCATAGGCCGTTGAGTCGACGCCGTTTCCGAACTTTGTTTGCCATCGAATTCTTCCTGCGACTTCTTTTGCTGCTCTGCAATATTCTGCTTGAGTTGCTCACACTCGTCAATGCTTTTTTTCAGTTGCGTCTTTATGACTGTCATGCTGCCGTCACTTTCATTGACTTGCGCCTGGCGTTGGGCAGATTCTTCTTGGTTCCTCTTCAGCTGCTCATTTAATGCGCGTATGGAATCTTGTTGTACAGAAATCTGCTTTTGCAGTTGGGCCACAAGCTCCCGTTCCTTCCTCAGCCATTCGTCACGTTCTTTTACCGCAAGCTCTGCTTTGTCCACAACTTCTTGACGCAGCGCAAGTTGTGAATGCAGCTCAGTAATTTCTACATCCTTTTCTGCTAAGCTTTTTCCCAATGCTAGCACCTCCTCAGACGCTGGAGTGCCTTCTGCGGATCCTGGCGCAGAGTCTCCACCATGTGCAGTTGCGTGAATTTCAGTTTCATGGGAGGTGGGCGGCTCGGAAGTATCGGAGTCTTTGCTGCCGGTGCGTGCATGACTTTTTTCTCGTATAGGAGGCCCATGCGACGAACGCGCTTCGCTGCGCGGCGGTGGGGTCGGCCTGGACTCCTTTTTTGCCATGGTGGTCAAAGATCCAGATACCTCAAGACGATCACACTGATTATGGCGAGTGCGCACAGGCACAACAACACTTATCTTACGTCACACTCTGATCACGTGATACAAACAGAGGAGAGGATTCACAAAGAGATTGTTTGCAGTGACTGTCGCAACCGCACCGCAGAAGCGTAGCGACGGCTAAAGGTTGTGGCAGTCGGCTTCATTGGCTGCACCCGGTGTGGGCGAACCAAAATATTCTTCCCTGCAAAGAATTTTTTTTTTTTTTTCGCCCTTTGTTTCCCAGACGTTCATAAGATTGTCTTTTCGTCTGCTCCGGCCACCGACTTCGATCGCTAGGATGGCCGCACAAAAAAAAGGCCGCTCGTCGTCATCGACGACGGGTATCAAAAGCGTTAAAGGCGAGAACTTTTATCGTGATGCGAAGGCGGCCAAAAGAGTGAAGCTTCTGTCGAAGGACAGCTCGGCAACAAAGGCGACGCGTGACCGTAACGGCAACATCATCAAAGCGGCAGAATTTCAAAGTTCTGAGGCCAAGCCAGGTCGTGTCCAGCCTGATCGCCGCTGGTTCGGTAATACACGCGTGATTGGACAAGATGCACTGGATCATTTCCGTACAGCTCTGGGGGCGAAGGTGAATGATCCGTATAGTGTGGTGCTGCGACGAAACAAGCTACCTATGAGTCTGATTCAGGAGCCAGCGCGTGGCAAGGCACCGTCATTAACGGAAGTTGAACCATTCGACAAGACGTTTGGTCCTGGGGCACAGCGTAAGCGGCCGCGTCTTGAAATGGGTATGAGCTCGTTTGAAGATCTCGCTCAAACATCGCGTGCCATGGGTGAAGAAGAGGACAAAAAAGAAGCGGCAAGAGAAGCTAAGGCGCACGGCGATGGTCTTGTCCCGCCAGACCGTGAGATCCCGCTTGGCTCCTCTGAGCGCGACCACATTGCACACCCTGATGAATTATATTCTTTACCGGTGCAGCGCGGTCGGTCAGAAGCTGTTTATACGAAGGGCCAGTCACGTCGAATCTGGGCTGAGCTGTATAAAGTGATTGACAGTTCCGATGTGATTCTGCATGTGCTTGATGTGCGCGATCCGATGGGAACGCGTTGCCGGAATGTCGAGAAGCATATTCGTGAGGAAACACCTCACAAGCATCTGGTATTTATTCTCAATAAAGTCGACTTGGTTCCTACGTGGGTAACGGTACGTATGTGATTCTTTGGGGTCCCAAGGACCCTCTCCTTTCCTTCTGGCCATCCCTATTTTTGCTATTTCCATGATCCATTCCCTTCTCCTTTTACGCACCACCCCACATTCAAGTCGAGGGTTGCTGCCTGGTGCTTTGCACCTTCCGTGGCGCATACACTGTTACGAATGTGGAAGATGAACGGCGTCTAGTGCACGGCCTTTTTGTGGCAGTGCCACCCCTCCCAAGTCCTCTCCCGCCATTGAGGACCGGATGTGGAAAGGTCGTCCTTTTCGCTGGCGTCCTAGGTTGGATGATGTGTCAGCAATGCTACTGACGGATCATCCAATCGCTGGACGAACATGCCTCCCCTCTGATCCCCTCTCTTCCTTGTTGCTATCAGTGGACATTACTAACGGTCAGGCACGTTGGATCAAGATTCTATCGAAAGAATTCCCGACGCTAGCATTTCATGCGTCGATCAATCACAGTTTTGGCAAGGGCAGTTTGATTCAATTGCTCCGACAATTCAGTGTACTGCATGCTGATAAGAAACAAATCAGTATTGGGTTTGTTGGCTATCCTAATGTTGGCAAGAGCTCCATCATCAACACGTTGAAGAAAAAGAAGGTCTGCAATGTAGCACCCATCCCGGGTGAAACAAAGGTGTGGCAGTACATTACGCTCATGCGGCGCATTTACCTGATCGATTGCCCGGGTATTGTACCTGTAAGTGCGCATGACTCTGAGACGGGCACTGTACTGAAGGGCGTCGTGCGTGTTGAAAATCTCGAGTCTCCGAGTGAACACATAGCAGCCCTGCTCAGCCGCGTCAAGCCCGAATATATTAAGCGCACGTACAACCTTGAGTCGTGGAAGAATGCGGATGACTTTTTGGCACAATTGTCGGCTCGCATGGGCAAGCTTCTCCGCGGCGGTGAGCCAGATCTCGATACAAGTGCGAAGATGGTGCTGAATGACTGGATTCGTGGTAAGATTCCATTCTTTGTGCCTCCGCCAATGCCAGAGAAGCGTGTATCCGAGCAAGAGGACGAAGCAGACAAGACTGCATCGTTGTCAGAGAAGCGTGTGCGGGGCGTTGAGCAGCCGATCCAGAAGATCCCTGTTGTGACGAAGTTCACGGCTGAGGACGTGCATGGCGGTGTGCCTGAAGATTTTGAGCGCCAAGATGGTGCTGAGCCGGCAGAAAATGACGATGTCGAACAAGGCGGCACCGAGCAGAGTGAAGAGGACGACAATGATGTTGATGATGACGATGATGATGTTGTGCAGGTTGACGAAGACAATGTTGGAAGCGAAAATGAAGAGGACGATGACGATGAAGATGCATTTGAAGATTTGACATGGGAGGATGTCTTTGGTGGTGGCAACAAGCCACAAACAACGTCACAAAACAAGCCTTCAGCCAAGGCACCATCCGCGACATTCGATGAAATGGAATCAGACGAGGAGAAGCCGCGTCCCAAAGAAAAACGCATGACAACCAGCAAGCGCAAGGCTGAGAATTATTACACCCATGCAAATGTTAAGAACCGCAATCGGCAGAAAAAGGCCAGCCTGGACGAAATTCAAGCTCAGAGCCGGCAGCGTGAGCGTGGAAGTCGCGTTGGAGTCAACAAAAAAGCAAGTCGTACCTCGAATCCCAAACTCAAGAAGCGCAAGTAGACCTGACGCTGCGGCGCTTGCACGGTAAGCTGTTGGTGAACAATCAAGTCAACTTGTCCGTATGGCGCTGATGTCGTACTGAGCCAGTGTATTGGTCAGCTGCTTATGTAGACTATATGTGTATGATTGTACTATAATCAAATTCATGTCCGAGAGGTCTTAAAAAAACAAAGAAAACAACGGCACACAATCCTCGCAGCACTGGTCTTCTTTTACATACGTTCTAGCGGCGTCACAGTCAAGAGACGAAGTGCGCTGCTCAGCACATCCTTGGCACAGCGGTACAGCCACAACCGCACAAGTGCATCATCACGCTCTTGGTTCTTGACGATAAGCTTCTCCCAAGCAGAGCTGATCGCGTGCGTGAGCTTGAAGCAGAATGTAACGATCGTCGAGGCTTGATGGTCGCGACTAGCAGTTCGAACCACATCGGGCCACTGAGCCAGCAACCACACAATCTCGAGAGCCTCTGGCACCTGTAGGCGCTCCGTCCGCATGGTTTCAAAGTCCAAGTCTTCCTTCGGCAGGACCAGGCCATCTTCTGCGTTCATGCGCTCCATCGAGCACAGACGCACATGGTTGTACTGCAAGTAGGGGCCTGTGTCACCTTCAAAGGAGAACATGCGCTTCCAGTCAAAAGTGTAGTTGTTGATACGCTTGCCAGCCATGTCTTGGATCTTGATCGCTGTCATGCCGACAATGTCGGCCGTACGCTCGGGATCCTCCAGCTGCGCGTACTTGACTTCATTCTTCCGCATGACATCGTGCATCTGCTCCTTCGTCTCGTCAAGAATGTGGTCAAGGAACACGACGGTGCCTTTCCGAGTCGACATGCCTTGAACCATGCCGAAGTTGATGTGAAGCAGTCCTTCTGACTCTTTCTGTGCCCAAGGGTGGCCCAGTAGCTCGAGGATCTTGAAGAACTGTGCGCAATGAAGGTCCTGTTGCGATGAAATTACATAGATCATCTTGTCAAACTTGTACTGCTCGTATCGCTGCTCGGCCTCGGGAATGTCGCGCGTAAGGTAAAGAGGAGTGCCATCCTTCCGCTCGACCACTGCCTTCTCGAGCTTGAACTTCGATAGGTCAGCAAGCAAGGCGCCATTCTCCTCACGCGAGACAAAGTCCATCGTGCGCAGCTTCGAGAGTGTATCTTCGATGTGATGCTTCCGCACCTTGGACTCGCCACGATATTCATCAAAGTGCACATTCAGACGTGCATACGTCTCTTTGTACTTTTCAATCGAAAGGTTGCGGAACCGCTCCCACTCGAGCAGGTTCTCCTCCTTGCCGTCTTCCATGCCCTTGAAGAACTCGCGTGCCTCTTCATGAATCTGTTCGCCTTTTCCTCCTTCCTCCGACGCAAGCTTGTTGATTTCCACATACACGTCAAAGAGGTGTTGCACGGGGTTTTCCTGCAACTTTTGCTCGTCACCGAAGCGACGCCATCCAAGGGCCAGCAGTCCAAATTGCTTACCCCAGTCACCCAGGTAGTTCAATCGCTTGACATCCCAGCCATTAGCCTCGTACAAGTTCGCAAGGAAAGCACCAATGATCGTACTACGAAGGTGTCCGGCGTGGAATGGCTTCGCAATGTTCGGTGACGAGAACTCCACGAGACATAGCTTGCCCTTGCCTGAGTAGTTCGAGCCGTACGAAGGCAGCTTCTTGCCGCTGTCCCCCTCGGTCGCAGCGCCATCACCGTACGTCAGGGCATGCACTGTCGAGAGCACAAGCGGGATGAGCGTCTTCACGTTCACATGGTACAATACGGCTGGGCCTTGCTTCGTCACTCGCTCGATGTACTCATTAGGCTGGAACTCCGTGAGAACCTTCTCCTGAAGCTCATCGACTTTGGTCGGCAGACGAAAGCGAGGAAGCACGACTTTGTAGTCGCACTCCTTGCCTCCAGTTGCCACAGCCAAAAAGGTATCTTTCAGAGGCGTTCCAATGGACCTCGACAGCTGGTCTGCGATGGCCAGTCGGAACGCATCTTGGGGGGCACGCGCTGGATCAGTGCCTTCTAGCTCAGGCAGTTTTGGCAGACGTTGAAACAACGGCACGCCGGCAAACTCGTGCTTCGAGGGAATGGGTGGGCAACTCATGGAACGAAAGTGCAGGCGCCTAGAAAGCAGCAAACGATGCAAAACAACTCGTGTACAGCCAAAGCTCACAGGTCGTACAAAGGAGTGAGCTATCCACACTTTTCCAAGTCGTCGTCAGAGGGACAGTGACGCACCGACGACCAGCTAGGCTTGGATTTTTTATTTTACACGCCTGTTTCGTACGTCTTCTGACTGCCAAGTGTCCGCCAGCCAGCCAGTAGAGAGGTGCGTCTAGAATAATAGATTTCTCATCCTATGATGTGCGGCGCCTCGGCTCCATTCGACTCCCCCCTCTCCCCTCCTCTCCCCCCCCTCTCAGCCTCTACCTCCGCCATTGTCACTTGGCCCTGGTGACCCCCTACTGGAGGGCGACTAATGAGATCTTTTTATCACGTGATACAGCACGCGCTCGCGCGAGTCTTCACGCTCCGTGTTGCATGTGTGTAGATCGCCGCCGGTAGGAGGCTTGGAGTGCACGTACGTACGTACGTACGCGTCTTGGAGCATGTCGACTTGGGAGCGAGCGCCTGAATCGCGCAAGATCGGGCGCCTTCCAGCACTCCAGCGCACGCCAAGACGAAATCCCTCTGAGCGCTCGCCTCGTCTTAATTGGGACGAGGCACTCGGTGAGTCGCCCATCACTGCTGGTGGCTTGGGCAGTCTGTCGATGCCGCTGGGTGTAATGCCTTCGCCCACTTCGCGATCGTTTGTCGATATGGATGTGCGAGAAACCGAGGATGTACAGGTGGATCAAAGAACATCAGGCGAGGACCATGGCCATGGCGAACAAGACGATGGTGCCGACCACGAGGACGAGCATGTCGAACCAAGCGGTGATATGCGTGACGATGCCTCCGTCGAAGCTGATGATGCTATTCCAAGTGCACACAATCTCACGGAACAGGATGATCACGAGATAAGCGCATCTCAAGATGCGCGCATTGCGTCGAAAACGCCACAGTCGCAACGTCCTGGTCTCCCTCCTTCATCACACGCGCCACGAAACGTACATATGGACTACTATGAAACCATCGACTTTGACAAGATCACAGATCCATTCACTGACACACGGCGTGCATTTATGCGAGGCATGGCTGCTGCGCCGTCGGAGCCGCCAAAGTCTGTGCATCGAGCGCCATCCTCACCGCCAAAGCGGACGAGCATCCACATGCAGTCGGAATCACGTCGTAGCCCTTCTCCGACCCGTTCACTTCAGGCAAACTCTCCTTCTTTACAAGCACGGACAAAGCGTGCATCCAACACTGCGGCGTCCATGGCGCACGAGAAAGAAATCGCATTTGCATCTCCGCGACTCACTCGACGTTCTGATGATGTTGAAGATCGTGCTATGTCAGCTACCCACAAAACCATCATCCCACGAGCGTCTGTGTTATCACATGAAGCAGGCTTTAACAATGCGCCAAACGAGATACCAAAAGAGCCGCGGGCGTCAATATCATCGTCATCCATGCCGCTCCGACGCCGACAACTTGCTTCTGGTGTGTCGATGGCGGATACTAGGCCGTCAAATGTGAATGATGAGCAGACATCCGACGAAAAAAATGCTTCCTCGTCGAGTGCGAGTCGATTTGACGTGGCCGAGTCGCATGCTACTGTGATAAATACCTCCATGCGAGCCACATCAAAAGACGTACCGCGTTCGTCGTCGACACACACTTCACGATTCTTTCCTACAGCATCTAACGCTATACCTGCTACCTACTCTGGCACAAATGCTTCGTCGGATTTGATGACGGATCCAGGTCCTTCGTCACAAGTTCCTCGTACGCCACGAACTCTGCCATCTCGTCGGTCTTCGACGAAATCTTGGCTTCCTAACGTGGACAATCTTCCAGGTTCAAGACAACCAGTGTCAGCAACGCCATCAGCGGGCGTTTCTAGCATGGCACATCAACCTACGCGATCCAACCGTCTTCTGACGGAGGAACTCCTGAAATGGAAGAAAAAATACGCGGATCTTGAGGATGAAATGGATGCTTTACAGTACAAATTAGAGCATATGCGGGACGATGCTGCCGTCGGCTCAGCGTCCGAACAAGATATGCTTGTCCAAAAAATTGAAGAGCTCCAGCGCGGTCGCGAGAATGATCGGAAAGCAATGCGGCAACGAGTACGTGTTCTAGAATCGCACATGGCGGACACGAAGACGGAATATGACAACCGGTACTGGCGCTTGCTCATTAGTTCACCAGATGTATCGAGTGATGCAAGCTCTGTGCATGTACAGCTTGTCGTACAGCAAAACCAAGTGACACGTCTGGAGGCGGAACTAGCCGAGCAGAAGCGCCAAGCACGGCTAGCTCGTGAGCATTCTGCCTTTCTTGTTGGCTTGTACAAATGGCGCGGTTCACAGCTGTTGCAGTCTCAGTCGAATGGTACAGGCCAACTTTCTCTGCATATCGCCCATTTGGAACAGCAGCTTGAGAAGGAACGGAGCGCTCGCATTGCTGCGGAGCGAGCTTTGCATGCCAGATCGTTCAGTGGATCCTCTGCCTTGGCAGGTGGCTGGGATGTCTTGCACGGAGAATCTTCTCGTTTGCCTGCGAACGACCAGAATGGCCTTGATCTTCCGTCCAAAGCGCCTTTAGCGTCACAAACATTTCTCGATCGTGAATCGTCACCCATACCGACGCTTCCACCATCTTTGAGTATGCAAGAGCCGCCGATCTCGCCTACGAGAGCAGTGGCAGAGCCTGAACCTGAACCTGAACCTGTTCAGCGAGATCACGAAAAGACTCGTGGGTCGTTAACGCCTTTGCACGCTGGTCGTGCTGACTCGTTCGAAGACCCCGATTCCGCTCATGCGCTAACGAATGCTGCGGATGCTGCCACAGGCATGCAGGAGACCACAGAAGCCACAGAGGCCATGCCGCTAAAGCCCGGCATGACTCCTATGCTCCGACGTACGGCGGTCCTTTCGACGGATCTGGAAATCGAAGGCACGCCCATGCTCGGTCTTCGCACGAAACACCGTGAAGAGGGCGAAGCGTCGCCCGTTATTCGCAAGAAGAAGCGGAAGCTTCTCGGTACAGGTTCCAGTCTCTTCCAGCTCAATGAAGCGACAGCATCAGCATTTTCTCCCGGCTTGGATGTTCCGACGGATCTATCGCCCCTTCCACTCCCATAATGCCGCGAATCTATGGAATCCTTCGTTTACTTTGTAGACTTTTACCATGCCTTGAGCTCCATGATCAGCTAGCAAACCCGTGGACCGGTCTGGGAAGAAAGTGGGGATTGCCTGAGAGAGCATCTGCCCCAATTTCGCGCTAAGCTCAGGCCCTGATCACGTGCTCGCGTACAACCAACAAGCCGCACACGACGCGGGGAAAGGTAAGGCCCGTCTAACTCGAAGCGCAGCTGTTCTACATCTGCTGGGGTTGTAAAATCTTGTGTTGCCAGCGCTGTGTGTGCACAAAGGTGTGGAGAAAGAGCGAGAAATGGGTTGTGTGGTGTGGTATGGGGAAGTGTAAAGCGAGCGAGCGTCAAGTCCGCTGGCTCGTCATCGGCGGTGTGGCAACCAACAGATCCATAAGGAGCGCCTCGCGTACCTGCGATATTGGATCATGACGCTGTCGTTGGGCGCATTCCTCATAAGAGGCTCAAGGCATGATGCGGAGAGGGCCGATTCTCATGCACCGGAGCGTGGACGCACTCTGCGTGCATCGGGCCGCGGTGGCGCTGGCAACGTGAGTGACCAATGTGATTGTCCCGCATCTAAAGCTAACACGACTGGTTCTTGTTTTTCTTCTTCATTTTTCTTGTCGACACGGTCCATGTCATAGATGCATCACGAGCTCATGACACAAGAAGTTCCGAATGAAAATCAAGTGCGCCAAGGACTCACGAATGTGCACTTGGGACGCGGTGGGGCAGGGAATGTCCGCTCGCCATCGCGCGATCCGCAGGAGCAGTACCTACATGAACAAGAAAAGCTGCGCGCATTGGAGGAACAAGATGCCATGCAAGCCCAAGAGCTTGTCTCCCAGGTGTACGCGACGGGTCGCGGTGGTGCAGGAAATATCCCCGCCCAGGCACCTGTTGCCGATCCTCCGCACGAGCGCGGTCGTCAATTACATGAAACGACACGCCCAGAGCGTGTGTCTTCTCCACGCAACGTGGCAAGCATCTTCAGGCCATTGTCTCGTTCTCGGTCTAGAGAGCTGCGTACTTCAGCAGGTCGTGACTCGTCGTTGTCGCGCGTGGCCAAGTTTGATCGCATTCGCGAGGAACACGCATGAAACGCTGGTCCTTATAGCCCTGATTCTCTTTCTTCTACTTGGTATGGGGTATCTATCACAAGGAATCGTCGCCAAGAAACAGAACCGCATCACTTGAAGCTGCTCTTTCTGCATCTGGCAAGTCAAGAGCAACAGGTACACGATGTGGTGCACATGTATTTGTGCGGCGGAATTTCTTGAAATTGCGTCGATGCGAATGGCTAGGACGGGCCATGGGTTCAATACGGACCTGCATGAATGATGGGCGCTCAATGTGGTTCCAAGACGATGGTGGTGGTGCAGAAGCTGTAGTGCACGAAGAGCGAGAGGCAGAATCACATGCTGGAGCAGACACGAGGGCTTGTTCCCATTCAGCATGGGGTTCTGGGACGGGCAGACCGCCTTCCGAGTCCGAATCGGGAACAGTCGCTGCTTCCGTCTCGTTTGGTGCATGCGACCGAGCTTCGTGTGCTGCTTCATCGCCTCTGTCCAAGTTCGATTCGTTGCTCATGAGCCCTGTTCCTCGTTGTTGCTCCGACGAGCTTTTTGCTCGCAGTCGCAACGCATCATCTGCGTCCAACTCTTTTCCCACTGGCTTATCGAATACTGACTGCGACGAGTCAAGCATCTCGCGAAACTTTGCACTGCGCCGCTCACCATCCGACTGAGACGGGGAGGACGAGGCCACAGAAGCTGGTCCTGCTGGCCTTGCAGACTGTTGTTCATCGCGTGGCACACCTAGCAGCTCATCCAGCAGGTACGAACGCCTCGGTGCACGGCGCGGAAGCGTACCTGGCCGGTTGGTATGCTGACTTGCCAGCGGTGCGAGCGCGTCGTCGGCCGATAGCCGCGTAGCGCGAGAAGTTGACACACGCTGCTGTGGATTGGATTCAGATGACCTTGACGAAGAAGCTGGTTCAAGTGTGGACGCTGCATTTGTCGAAGGGACCAATGATGATGATGTGTGGCTCGCTTGGACTGGCTGAATATCTTCACTGGTTGTCACATTGACATCTGGCACGCCACTCAAGTCATCCATCCAACTCGTAACGTCGCACGTTGCGTCACTCTCTTGCTGCGCGGAATCAGGCTCATAAGGCCGGACCATCGTAGACCATTTTTGTACATCCAAAATTCCTCGTGGTATGGCCCACATCCCGTCCGGCAGCAAGGGAAGTTTCAATGTCTGGCATGCTTGGTCCACGACAGGCGCGTCTTCCGTGATCACATACATCCGGCGTTTTGCATCACATACAACTTCCTGTTCTTTACATTTTGCGAGAACTTGTCGCGCCGTCAACGCGTCAGACACGTGTTCCTTCGATAGATCATGCACATGAACAGATGCACCCGCTGCCTCTGCGAGCTCAGCCAAGTCCAGAAAGCGTCGGCTCGGCTTTGGAATCCACATGCACACAATGGCATCCGCATAGATATGTCGTCGCTCGGGTCGTGGCGTGAGCTGCTCGCGAGGGATCTGCGCATCACGAGCTAGGTTTGGGTCAGACGGAGGTACAAACCCAGAGGCATCTGGCTCGTGCCACGCTGGGGCCATTCCTGCACCAAAGAGTGCTTGGACGTACGCTTCCGACACAACGGGTATTCCATATACAAGTGCCAGGAGCTGCTCTTTGCTTGGTCGAATGCAGGATACGACGAGGTGAGTCGAAGCTGCACTGAGCTGCTTTTGAACGGATGTCACATGAATGCCGAGGAGAGCCGCCGTACTGCGCACATCCTCAGAATCAAGCGATGGTACACGATACACGCTTAAGGAAAAAGATAGCCAACGGAGCTCAGCATAGACTCCCGATACGAGGCAGATCCGACTCTGATCAGTCAATTCCACTGGCGTTTCCGCCTGAATTCGCTGCTCAATTCGATTTCGACCGCGAAACGACTCGATAAAAGAGCCTGATTTACTTCCCGTACGCATAGTCCACGTTACGCGTGCTCTTGCGCCTCCTTGGCTCACATAGGAGAGTGGCACTGCTTCAATTTGCAAGGTGCCTGACCAACGACTGATACGTCCAATAGGTATAAGCAAGTCCACCAAGTCCGCTTTTCGCCCAACCTTTAGCGACTTCCCACTATGCAATACACGTGCAGACATTGGTGCATGCTCACCATCATAGTGTGCATACAATAGCCACATTCAAATGGTCAAAACAGACTCGCGTTGTAAAACCAGAGTCAACTAAAAACTACATGACGATATAGTCCAAACGCGTGTGGAGAAAAAGAAACATTGACATTATCGCGCCAGCCCTTCGCACAAAAAATTATGCATGCTCTCACACGGACGTTTCAAAAGGCGTGGGGTGAGGACCGCTTTGTTAACGTGTTGGTTTCGTCACGTGATATACACGGCCGTGTTGGGACGGCGCTTGCTTTTCAGTTGACGTAGCGGTTGGTCGCAGATTGACGTCGCCAGCGAGAGCAGACACAGAGTACGGTGAGTGAGAGACCAGTGCGATACGAGTCGAGCGTGATGTATGCGCACTCCTACGGACGAAATCGTCCCGGCATGCCATCACGCATGGGACCATCTTATGCAGCGGAGTTTGGACTTCCCAATCCACGGCCAACACAGATCCAGTCGTTCATCGAGCGATGTTGTGACCCAAGCTTGGAGCAGATGAATCTGTCGCTCGCACTGGAGCTCGCTGACTATATCAATACGAAGCGCGCCAACACAGCACGTGAAGCAGCCTTCGAGATCGTCCAGCGGGTGAATTCACGCGTGTCACACGTCGGTATCCTTGCCCTCGACTTGCTCGACATTCTTGTAAAGAACTGTGGTTACCTCATCCACCTGCAAATTGGCACGAAGGAATTCCTCAATGAAATGGTGCGTCGGTTCCCTGAGCGACCACCTATGCACCCGGGCCCTGTTATGACGCGCATTCTCGAGATGATTCATGAATGGCGACAGACAATTTGCGTCACGAGCAAGCACAAGGAAGATCTTGTGCACATCCGCGATATGCACCGCCTCCTTATGTACAAGGGATATCGGTTCCCTAAAATTGATGCGCGCTCTGCAGCTGTGCTAAGTACGAATCAGCCGCTGCAGTCGCCCGAAGAACTTGAAGAAGAAACGCGCCTGGCGCAGAGTGCCAAACTGCAAGAGCTCATCCGACGTGGCACACCGCGCGATCTCCAGCAGGCGCAAGAGTTGATGAAAATCTTGTCGGGTGCTGACCCAGAGAGAAACAATGTACAGACGCGCCAGATCACGAAAGAAATGGACAAGATCGAGTCACGAGCGAAGCTTCTTGGCGATATGCTAGACCAGGCGAACCCTTCCGACAAGTTTGTCTCGGGTGACGCTTATGACCAGGTTGCATCGAGCCTGCGAAGTGTCCAACCGCGCCTTCAAAAATGGATTGAGCAAGCAGAGGATGATGAAGAGTCTCGTCACCTGAATCGCTTCTTGCAGCTCAACGATATGATCAATCAGACACTTGATCGCTATGATGCCGTGTCTCATGGTCGAGAAAGTGTGACAAAGCGTGCTACAAACTCATTGATTTCTTTCGATGATGATGCTGAAAATGCACCGTCGTCAAGTAGCCAGGCTACTTCAGCTCCAGACTCTACGTCAGGTCCGGACTTTTCTGCAAAAAAGTCGATCTTTGACGAGTTCGAGTCTCTGTCGTTTGGAAACACTGCTTCTACGTATCCCAACAGCAAAACGAACACCAACGACACCTTGAAAGCAAACAATAACACTGTCTTGTCTCCGACAAACCCCGCCGCTTCTTTATCGCATCAGTCTTCTTCTGTTCCTTCTTCTACACCTTCAAACAACATATTCGACTTGCTGGGTGACATTGACGAGCCATCCACTCCTGGCACATCCGCTATGGCTACTACGTCCGCGCCTTCCGTTCATCCTTCCACATCCAAATCTCATTTTTCACATACATCCAATGCGCCTCCTGCATCATCAAAAGATCCTTTTGCTGGCTTAGACCTGCTTTCATAAGCCTTCCATCCGTAGCTATAGACCGTCCGTCATGTGTTCCAGGAGCCCCGCTGCTTCCTTAGCAAGTGCCAAGTGACAAGTGCGTGTGGAGTATGCATCCGTCACCTTGCACGGCACGTGACGTATGTCCATTTATCTCCCTCTCGTCGAATCGTGTATGCGTCTCCACACATGCACAAATTGTGGTGCACGTCCACAGAGAAAAAAAAAATCTGGCATCACAGTCGTGTCTCAAAGTCGTGTAGGTAGCGAGCACTTTCGCATGTTGCGTCGATGTGCACATTCTTTGCACAACATTGCTTATCGCAGAGTATGCACAACCAGTATAGCTCATATGCGGCATTTGCGTCGGCATATGCCTGTGCATGTGCGTGAGGCTGAGCTGCGTCGTGAAATTGCTCAGCTAGAACAACAATGGCATGACTTGCAGAAGCGTGATCGCATTAAAGCACTTACGCGCGATCTTCCACCATTAGAAGAAAGCACACTTGATTCCATGTATCAAGAGCTCGTATCCTCACCTTTACCAGACGTGCGGCAACTGGAATCCCCACCGCCAACGACACCGAAGCTTTCTCTTGAGCAGCTCGCCGCGCGACTTGGCTTACCACCTGTTCAGGCTCTACCCAAGACAGGAGACACATCAACTGATACCACAGAGCTTGCAAAAGAGCGCAAGCAGCTCCGCGCACAAATCCTTGAGCGACTTGAGCGCTCTGGCGTTGAGCTTTGCCAGCAACAACAAACGGAGGCAAGCGATCTTTCTCCATGCACGCAAACAGCCTCAGGCATCGTGTCACCATCAGCATGGCTGGCTCTTGCTATCCAGAGTGCGCGTGACCATGATACAGAGCACGTGAATACAACACTCGCATTGGCTGCTCGAAGTGGTATGCACGTTTCACCGCTTTTCCATAAAGTCATGGATGCGTACGCTAACGCGGGCCTCGTAGAACCGGTGTTAGAGCTTAGCGCAGCCATGCAAGCTAATGGCATATTACCACAGCCGGAGACGAAGCATATCGTGGTCAAAGCGTATGCAAAAATGAATCAATTGTTCGATGCCGTCCAGTACCTGTCGCTGTGGGAGCAAAGTGACCCTGCGCCTATGTCATCATATACGCTGGTCATCGAACATGTGCTAAAGCATCCTATCCGAGATTTACATCCGATTGCTTGGTCGCTCTTCTACCATATGCGGTACGCAGCTCATCCCGTGCCAGATGCACCACTTTACGCGATGATGATCCGAGCTTGCGCTGCTGGTATTCCACAGCCAAATACAATGTCCATTCGTCGCAACAGGTCCTGGGAAGCAGATGCAGAGCGCGCGCTGGATTTGTTTCGTGAAATGACTGTGCATCATGGTATTCGACCCAACAAGGAGGTGTATGATAGCCTTATTCTTACTTGCGCGAGGCGTAAGGAACACTATTCCGATGCACTTCGTCTGCTTCGCGAGCTTGTTGACGGCAACGCACATGGTGTCGCGCCTCTATCTCCCGACGTGTACACATACAATGCTGTGCTGCAGGGAAGCGCTCGAAAAGGTGACCTTATTACATCGCGCTGGATTCTCGCTGATATGGTCCGCAGTGTTATGACGCAGGCAGACTCAGCTGACGGCACATCTAAAGCACCAAATGAAGAAACATTGACGAATGTATTCTGGTCGTATGCCGTATACAGGCCGCCGATCAAAAGGAGTGATCTGGTCACGGTCCAAGCGGAGGCTAGTCCCCATGGTTCCGAGAACGACAAGCATGCTATTTTGGCTGCAAATGAAGAACAACGCGCGAAATCTTCGAATGCACAGCCCTCATTCTCACAGAACATGCCGCAGACGTCCAGCGATGTGCTGATGGAAGCGCGTTCCTTAATGGCACGTATTTTGGCCGACCAGGGCCACAGTGTTAACAGCAACATCGCCGTCGACTTAAGAGAGCATCCTATGCGCTTTGTTGCAATAACACCCCGCCTCCTCAATGCATTTCTTGCTGTTTTTACGCACCACATGAAGCCAGATCAGCGCTTACGCGCCTTATTCAATGCTGTGTACGAGCCTGATGGCGTCTTTGCTCAGAGCCACGTTCAGGCCAACGGCCACACACTCGCAATGGTCCTGGCTGAATGTGCACTCTCAAAAGATCGCGCATTTGCTGATCAAGTTGCTGAACAGATTTGGGAACAATGGACTACATTGGAGGGATCCTCGCTCTCTTCACAAAATACCCCTGTGCGCCGAGATACGGGCACAGATGCCAAGACCATTTCCAAAATGTGGGCCCTCATGATCCGGCAGCACGCAAAAAGTTTCCGAGTTGAGCCAGCTTTAACGCTTCTTCGCTCATTTCTCGAAAAATACCCGCCATCATCGCGTGCAGTGCCAAAAACAAGCGTAACGACACAGGCGCCACTACCGCAGTTAGACTGGATGCCGATCGTTCCACCCATGTCCATGCTACGTTTACTTTATTCCTTGCCTCCCGGCACTGCACACTCGTCAACTCCGTCTTCGTCGTCGTCAATGCAATCACGTCCATCCCTGCCACTGCCGCAATCTTCAACGTCAGCGTCAACGAGCTCCTATTCACCGCTATCGCCACTGCGGCCCAAGCTTCTGTTCCGCGATCTGGAGCTCTTGCATCACCGGTGCGTTGCACTCCATCATGTAGCAGGTCTTAACCTTATTACACGCGTTGACCGCGAATATCGACGTGAGTGGTAAGGCGCTGCTGTGACCCGTTGTCCAGTGCTAGGCATAGAACATACGCGTTGTAGTGTCTTGTGCTAGTCCTCCACATATAAAGTCTGTGCGACAGATGACCAGTGTAAGAGTAGCAAAACCGCCAGGTTCTCGCGCGCTACACTAGTCCTACTCAGCGGGGTTGGCTGCTATATTGCCAAGAAGAGAGCATATCGGATCGCATTCTCATCATCCTTAATACGAGGGTGTGATTATTCACAGACACAAACAAGCTCCTTCCTTCGTCTGACCGAGGGTCATGACTGCCAGTCTGTCGGTAGGTGGACTATATTCGTATGTTGACAATCCACAGCCCGCGACAGGCACGGCAGCCAGCAGCACGAACACGTCCGGTACACGTTCGACCAGCCAGAATGATGCGTCTGCACGGTTGCCAGCATCAGAGATGGTGTCGTTTGGGTTCCTGGATGAAAATGAGGAGCGCCCGCCGCCAACGTTTGCATTCGCGTCGCTCTTTGATCGGATGCGTGCAGCCTTCTCAGCGCCTTCTTCAGGAGATACTCACAAGTCCGACTATGCTCCGGCCACTCCGGCACGTCGTTCATCGCCTCCGCGGAGGCGAATCTCACGGCATGGAACACCTGCGCAACGACAGCCAAGCCAGCACCATCGTAAGGCGAATGGAATCGTGCCATTACGCACCTTGTCCCCGTCTGTGACAATAGCGCCGACGAATGTGGTATCAACGGCGTCGGATGTTGGGAGCCACACGGCCACAGTACTGAGCGATACTGAGTCTGTCGATACACGTCAAAGCGATAGAGGGACGCTCGGCACGCATGGTGTGCAAGCAGTACCTGGCTTTCCTTTGAGTGGCGACATACTTGACGATACACGATCTGTGACAACGATACATCGCAGCCGCTCTGATGCCGGTGATGACTCGTTGAGTACAATGAGTGTGAGGCCTAGTGCCGATATATGGATCCGACGCTTCCGTGGCGAAGGGTTGAGTCGAAAATACTGGATGGCAGACGAGACAGCAAAAGAGTGCCGCGATTGTCTCATGCCATTCACGTCACTTCGCAGGAAACACCACTGCCGGATCTGCGGGCAGATATTTTGCCACCGATGTGCGTCGAACCTTGTCCCTGGTGAACGATGGGGTCACAAGGGCTCAATTCGCACATGTAATCAGTGCAAAAATATGCTCGAAGAATACGATCATCGGGAACGTATTGACGCTGAAGCTCGTGAAGCTAGCTTCTTGCAAGAGCAAAGTCCTGTGTCTAGCTCAATGCCTGAAGTTGAGGCGCAAGATCTACACACACCTTTGTCGCAATTTGCCGCTAAGACGCTATTTTCTGGAAATGCAAGTGTGCTGCCACGCCGCTGCGAAAGATACCGATTCAACGGTGAAAGTGACGATGATGGGAATGATGACAATGGTGACATGTCCGACGAAAGGCTTAGTCATGAACAAGACGTGAATGGTTTCCAGTCATATCGAGATGATGAGTTTAACGAAATGCCTGAAATGGACGGCCGCGATGTTGAGGCCTTGCGCAATTTGAGCGCACACGATCCTGTTTTAATACATGACGAGGTCCCATTCCGCTCCGGACTCGTGGATGAGAGTGATGTCCAAGCAGCTGACGAATCAATTACAGCTGATATGGTTTCATCAATGATACCAGCGAGTCGCAACACTGACGAAATGCGTCATATGCGCGACTCTGACTTGACTGAAAATAGCCGCTACACGGATGAGGCGAGTCGAAGCGGCGATAATGGCTTCAAAGTTCGGGATGAAAATGATGAGGAAAATGATATCGTGTGTAGCAAATCTTATCAGCGGGACAGTTTGACGGAACCGCCATTGGTTGCTCATGACGATGCCAACGAAGAGCCACTTCCACCGCCCTGCTCGCCCATTAAACGAAGCACGGCACGTCAAAAGCTCATGCGTGGTGCGTCGCGCTTCGTCACCAGTACGGCACTCAGCGCAATCTCGCTTGTGTACTTTTTGCGCATGCTGCACCAGCTGCTACTTGCCGAACATATTGGACATGTACATGAGTGGAAAGAAACTATCAAGTTACTGGCACTTGCGGTTATTGAGCGCATCCGCGTTCGGACTCGGAATACATACCTGACTGACATTCGGCACTTTGTCAAAATCAAGTGCTTTCCAGGTGGACATGTCTCTGATTGCGAGTTTTTGGATGGCTTTGTGTGTACGAAAAATGTCGCAACAAAGCCTATGGCGTCTTTTTTGCCGATGCGCAATGCTCGCATTATGATCATTACATTCCCCATCGAGTACCACCGCAATGCAGATCAGCTCATGTCTCTCGAGTCCATCATGGCCCAGGAGTATGAGTTTCTCCGTATTCTTGTCGCTCGCATTGTAGCGCAGCGTCCGAATGTCGTGATGGTTCAAAAGGGTGTCTCTCACATTGCGCTTGAAATGTTCGAAAAAGCTGGTATCGCAGTGTTTCTACGTATGAAGCGCACGGCCCTCGAAACGATTGCTCATTGCACACAGGCCGATATCATCGCATCGATTGACCGACTCGCACTCGAGCCACGCCTCGGTCGCTGTGCGGCAATATTCATCGACACGTACCAACAGGTCGATGATGCAGAAAGGCGCAAACCGCTCTTACGCGTAGAAGTGACGTCGAAAGAGGTTAGCAGCGCGCTTGTGCTGCGTGGTGCTCTGCTGCCGAAGCTGCGGCGAATCAAAGCTATCCTTGCACTCATGGTATTCGTCGGCTATAATCTGAAGCTTGAGGACTTTCTCCGTCATGATCTCGGTGCTCTCCTGGAATGGTCGGCTATGAACTACCACTCGGTCAGCGAGCTGCCGGCGTCTATTCAGGCGGATGAGTCGGAAATCCACAGGCGCATCATTCTGGACGAGACGCTCAAAAAGTATCAACGACTGTTGTTAAGTGCATCGGTAACGGCTATCTTGCCACCGCCGTTCTTGGTGACTCGCATGAAGCAGGTAACTGATCGAATCCACACATTACGTGCTGAACCGTTTGAACAAGTGACAACGACACACTATCCTCGCAACGATGGCGAGGCTCTTGCCGGTTCAAATTTAGTATTGTGTGCTCCGTGCACTTACCGGGCTGCGACAGAGCAAGCCATTCTCGAATCAGAACACGAAAGCATCCAGGCTTGTTGGCATGCTTGTGTGTCAGGCATGTCAAAGATGCTAACGCCGTTCGCACACCAAAAGCTCGTGGCACTCGTCTTCAAGACGTGTGCCGCTACGCTGCAGACATGCACAGGCCCTGACTTTGTCATGACTGAATTCTACGGATTGAATGACGAGCCGCTCGGCCAGTTTCTCGAGCGGACGTGCTTTGAAAGTGCAATGCCTTGCGACTCACGCCACTGCGAGAGCTCGAATCTCGTGCATTACCTGACGTTTGTGCATAATACGACACGCATCCAGATGGTTGTCGAGCAGTTTCCTTGCCCATTGGCCGGCTCAGAGAACGAGCTCCTGTGCTGGAGTTACTGCAAAGTATGTGAGTCGACGACGCCCATCACGCATCTAAGTGATGCTGGCTGGTCGGTGAGTTTTGCCAAGTTTTTGGAGCTGCAATGCTATCCAAATGCAGCTTGTCACTCTTCAATGTGCCCGCATGACTACTTCCGCGACAATGTGCGGTACTTTGCACTGAAGAATCTAGCCATTCGCTTCCATGCAGACCCTATTACGCCCTGGCACATTGTCGTGCCGCCGTCGCGGCTTGTGATCCACCACGAACTCATGTGTGAGCTACGAAACGCCGAAGTGATCAAGCTCTACGAAAAGAACCTGAGGTACTGGCGCTCGGTCTGTGGCCGGCTCACGGCACTGCGTGATGAACTCCATGCACACCCAATATACTCGGAGGCGCCACTAACACGAATCAAAATGCACGCCGATGACTTGCTGGAACAGATCCTGCAATGTGCATCGACAGACTGTGCGGAAGTTGAAGAGCGCATCTCACAGGCTTATTGGCACTCGGACAAGTCACCACTGAAAATGAATGAAGTGCGTCGATTCCTGCAGGACAGGGTCGTTGAGTGGGAGGGCTTGTTCCTTGATTTCGAAAAGCGATCAACTGTGACAGAACGCGACGTTCGACGTCTCATGGAGCTATACCGCCGTCGCTTGCAAAGCAAGGATGCCGATGTCATGTCGGTTGAGTCAGATGCCCAGCTCGATACGCCTACTGACAGAAAAATGTTGGAGTTTCTCACATTCCTAGATGGATGTGCGAGCTACGACAAAGACTCGACGAAACACAGGAATGAAGAGACGCAGCGCATGGAAGACTCGAAGCTTGTTAGTGTGTCGATTGACAGTCATGCATCGAAAGAACGCCAGAGCTCGCTAGAGGCTCCTAGAACCAAATCCCGTGCCGATGCGCCGTCAAAAGACTCGGCCATGACCTCGGCGATTGCCGCTGCTGCAGTGACGACCGGCACCGCCGCAGCTCCTGCGACACCGGCCTCGGCTACCAGCGCGACCGCTGTCCCCATGACGATGCTAGCGAGCAGGTGCGGACAGCTGCAGAGCGAAGATCAAAAGCCAGCGCAAAGTCGTGGCCAACATCAAAATCCGTCAACGAGATCGTCGTCAGAGCAGAGTCCTCGCGAGGATCAGAGCCACGAACACTCTTCATCTCAAGCTCATCCAATTCGCGACAGTCGTCCTGCTTCGCAAGATCAATGCCGCATTTCGACACCAGGACCTATGCCGAAGGCGTCCACTTTGACGGGCCATGCATCGTCGATGCCTTCGACGACTCATAAACCTGCGTCTCGTGCTCAAGAGGTCTCTCAGAAGCGCCACGCGATGTCCAATGCTTTTGACTCGCCGACATCAGCCAGCAATATCAGCACACAGACCGCTGCGCGCCAAGACGTCGACCCTGCTACATCGAGCCCGACCGCATACGTACAACGATCGCCCCCTGCATCGATACGCAGGAAACACATGTCAGAATATGGCTCGATGTCGCCGTCGTCAGAGCACAAGCTCGCTGATTCGCGCACGTCGCCACAGAAGTCATCAGATCAACGTGACCAAACACCAAGGTCCACTCCAGGCGTTGCACCATTATCGTCGCCAGCATCGTCTCTGGGACACTCCCGTCCCACAAGCCAGCTGTTTTCATCACAAGCAGCCATGCGTGGTGAGTCTATGGTGCTTCGTCCACCATGGAATGATTCGCGACCAAAAATCAACAAGCCACGACGCGATGTATCAACGCGTAGTCAGGTCGCAATACTAACTCGTCAGTATGAGCAGCTGAGTCGCGACGCGGAACTTGAGCGCGATCGTTTAGCTTCGCGTATACGTCGCACACGCCCTGCTACGACAACGCACGCTACCGTTGAGGTGTTCAAGAGCTTGCGAGATGCTGTTAAAGGCGATGAAAGCGATGGCGAAGACGAAGGCAAGCAGACTGAGCAAGCGCATGCAGAGCGACGCGGTGAGGCTTGGCTTGGTAAGGATGCCGGACCTGGATCAGCATTGCACCCATTCATGAGCACACCCGAAGCTTCTGCACCCGTTGCTGGCGAAGCCGTCGCCCTCACGCCAAACACCGGCGGACTGACAAGAGCAAGCACAAGTCCCGTCACATCGGCAGAGCCTGCGGCATCTGCCGAGTCCTTGGGGCCAGGCTCACTGGGTGCCAAGTCCGAAGGGACGCTTGCCACGACGCCTTTGTCGAATATGAGCATGAGCACAGACCCACGCGGTGAGGCTCCGCAGCCCTCAGACACTGGGTACACACAGGCATCCGTGCAGACTGCACCAGCCAGAAAAGAATCGACCAATGAGTCAGAGTCTGTCACTACACCACACTCCGACTCAGAGGAGGCCCTGCCCGAGCGTGCACGTCTCTTCCGTCTCCTTGAAGCCACATGGACACTTCATGTTGGCGAGCTTGTTCCGCTGAAGTATCCTTTCGTGTCGACTGACCACGTATTCACCGATGCACGTGTTGTGGTCCGCGAAGACGAACCAAGCTCCATTATCGCATTTACTCTTGACTCGAAGAGCTACCGCGAGCAGCTGGCCGAGTCTCGCAAGCTACGCACGCGTGATGTCCCTGACGCTGCTCCTGATATGGAGCAAGAGCTGCGGATCACGGAAGGCTCGCATTATCTGTACGAATTTGATACGGGCTCGATCAAGCTGTGGTGTAAGATCTTTTTTGCCGAGCAGTTTGATGCGCTGCGTCACATGTGTGGATGTGCAGAACTGTTTGTTCAGTCGCTCTCGCGCTGCTTCAAATGGGACTCGCGCGGTGGCAAATCGGGCTCGGCATTTCTCAAAACCTGTGATGACCGATTCGTCGTTAAGCAGCTCTCGCGCACTGAATTGGACGGTTTCTCAAAGTTTGCACCGCAGTACTTTACGTATCTGGCTGACTGCAAGTCAGCGTCACGCCCAACGACTCTCACAAAGATCTTCGGGTATTTCCGCATAGGCTTCAAGAACATGCACACCGGTAAAGGCTTCAAAATGGACTTGATGGCCATGGAGAACTTGCTGTATGGCCGCTCCATCGACAAGATTTTCGACCTGAAAGGAAGCACGCGAAACCGCTATGTGCAAGAAACCGGGCGTGCTGGCGAGGTCCTGCTGGATGAAAACCTCGTCCATGACACTCGGACGAATCCGTTTCTTGTACGTGAACACTCGAAACGGATCCTTCGCACCGCGTTGTACAACGACTCGCTCTTCCTCACAGAGATGAATGTCATGGACTACTCACTTATTTTGGCGCTCGATTCCAAACGCAATGAAATGGTCATTGGTATCATTGACTACCTGCGGACATACACATGGGACAAACGTGTCGAAAGCTTTGTCAAAGAGACAGCCATTCTAGGCGGTGGTGGCAAAGGCGAGCCTACGATCATTACCCCGCGACAATATCGCATGCGCTTCCTCACATTCCTTGATCGCAATATTCTTATGACGCCGGATCCCTGGGTCCAGTCAGGCTGGGTTCAGTAAGCCCATTGACGACGCTACCTTGGCGTTACGACCTCTCGCTTCTGGCGCAAGTGACCACCAAGTTCACAAAGACTCCGGATCCTGCCGTTCTATGTCCACACTATTTGTACTTTTAGCGTTGCCGGCCAATGCCGCACAGACCAGATATGGATCCCTACAAGGCTATGTCATTGGTATTTTTGTCATCAAATAGCAGAGTAATCAATCTTGCTTTCATGGCGCTTCGCTTCTTGCAGCTTGCGTGCCGCTTTCATGAAGTCTTCTTGGATACAATAGTCTCGATCCGCACGGATCGCAAACATACCAGCCTCTGTCGCTACATTGCGCAAGTCTGCTCCGTTGAAGCCATCTGACAGCTTCACAATAGCTTCGTAGTCCAACTCATCCCTCTTGGCAATTGGGCGCGTGTGAATTTTGAGAATCTCCAGACGGCTCTGTTCATTCGGGAGAGGAATCTCGATCTTACGGTCAATGCGCCCAGGTCGGAGCAGCGCAGGATCCAAAGTGTCTGGCCGGTTCGTCGCCATAATGACTTTTGTCTTTCCGAGCTGATCAAATCCATCCATTTGATTCAGCAACTCCATCAGTGTGCGCTGGATTTCTCGGTCTGCACTTGTTCCCTCGCTGAATCGACGCCCACCAATGGCATCGATTTCGTCCATAAAGATAATACATGGCTCTTTCGTTTTCGCATAGGCGAACATTTCACGGACAAGACGTGCACTTTCACCAATGTACTTGTCAACAATCGCGCTAGCCACAACCTTTAGGAAGTTTGTGTCGAGTGTTGCGGCGACAGCACGTGCTAAGAGCGTCTTGCCTGTGCCCGGTGGACCATACAGCAGCACACCTTTCGGCGACTTGATTCCCACTCGCTCGAAAAGCTCGGGATTGAGAAGTGGCAACTCAATCACCTCGCGCAGCTCACGAATCTGCTCGCTCAAGCCACCTATCCCTGCGAACGATGCACCACTAGGGTCCTCTGTGCTCATCTTGTATACGTGTGGGTCCACCTCGCGTGGCAGGATACGCATGATGGTGAGTGTTGTCATATCTAGCGATACCCGCACACCTTGCACCAATTTGGATCTTGGCACAATAGCACGTACACCCACGACATACCGAGGGCCTGACGATGCCTTGACAATGTCTGGAAACGCGTGGTTAGTCACCATGCAACACGACGTGAATCTGTGACAAACGTACATCGCTCAGGATCCAGCTGGCAAAGGACTTCGCCAATAATCTGTCCCACGGACTGCAGTGATTTGATATCTTCTTCTGTCCGGTCGTAATTCCTCTGGAGCGTTCGAATGCCAGCTCGCACTATCCAGTCAGTGTCAATTTTAACACGACATTTTTCGCCTCCTTTGCGACAACGCACCATTTTTCAAGTCGCCCGACACCTTTTCGTGCTCGTGTAGCACTTTACTATACGATTTCAATGCCGCGACTTTGGCGTCGTCAGCCATGATGTGCACGTGTGTCGGAGTAGGACCAGGGCAACGAAGTAGCGACCAGCGTGCGCAGCGCTTGTGTCTGCTCGTCGCCCTTTCTCGATCGTCGACGAGGGACGCGTGGCCTTCCATGCATACTTCCCAGGAGATACCAACGCTTCGCTTACATCCACTTCGACCATGCAGTGCCATTGTGCCGCCGCGTGGCGCTCCAAGCCGCAGATGCGCGTGTGGCTGTCATCGAGTGATCGGGCCGTGCCCGTGACGCAACTCGGCCGAGACATGTGGTCCTCGCGTGTGGCGCAGAATGCGCGTGCGTGTGGCATGGCGTGTGGCAGAGGGGCGCTGAGGCAGCGGTCGGACTGGCGGCAGCCACGCGCCCAGGCAAGGGAAAGCTGTGAAAGGCCGAGTGACAGTGAGTTGCACATTGCGTCCGTTGCAGCAACGGTTTCTCTCCAACGGCCTCCATCCGACATGGCAGCGGACAAGCCGATTAACTTTGCGGAGCATGTCCAGCTGCAGGAGCTGGGCATTGCGCCCGAAAGTATATCGTTTGCCAATGTGACGCTGGAATCAGAGAAGTATGTGTGTGTTCGCGAGAGCAAAGAGTCAGGGAACTCTGTGGCGATCGTGGACCTGAATCATATACAGAATGTGGTTCGGCGACCCATGAGCGCAGATTCAGCGATCATGAACCCAGACGAAAATATCCTTGCACTGAAGCTGCAGCGTCAGTTGCAGGTGTTCAATCTGGCTAGCAAGACAAAGATCAAGTCGCACACATCTCCACAGGATGTGATCTTCTGGCGCTGGGTGTCCCCGACGACGCTGGGCATGGTAACGTCGTCGAGCGTGTATCACTGGAGCATTGACAATGAATCACCGCCACAAAAAGTGTTTGACCGGCATGCAAGTCTTGCCGATACACAAATCATCAATTACCGCGTATCAGACGACGGCAAGTGGATGGTGCTGATTGGCATCTCCAGCAATACAGTCGATGCAAATGCGTTCCGAATCAAGGGGTCTATGCAGCTGTTCAGTCAGGAGCGTGGTGTGTCGCAGCCGATCGAAGGACATGCTGCTACCTTTGCTGAGCTCAAGACGCAGGACTCCGTCGTCCCGTACAAGTTGTTCTCGTTCGCTGTGCGCACGGCTACAGGAGCGAAACTGCACATTGTTGAGATTGACCACGCGCCAGAAAACCCTGTGTTTACGAAGAAAGCCGTCGATGTGTTTTTCCCTGCCGAAGCGGCTAATGACTTCCCTGTGGCCATGCAGGTTAGCCGTCGTTACGGTATCGTGTACCTGATGACCAAGTACGGCTTCATTCACCTGTATGACCTTGAGACTGGTGCATGTATATACATGAACCGTGTCTCGGGCGAAACAGTGTTTGTCGCTGCAGAACAGAAGAGTTCAAACGGTATCATTGCCGTGAACCGCCGGGGCCAGGTGCTTTCGGTGTCGGTTGATGCAGACACGATCATCCCTTACATCCTCCGCACGCTGAACAATACAGATCTTGCCTTCAAACTTGCCTCACGCGGTAATCTGCCTGGCGCAGACAACCTGTACATGCAGCAATTCCACTCGCTCTTTAGCGCTGGACAGTACAGCGACGCCATCAAGATTGCAGCAAACTCGCCGCGGGGTATTCTTCGGACGCCACAAATGATCGAGCAGCTGAAACAGGTGCCAACGCAACCCGGCACGCTCTCGCCCATTCTTCAGTACTTTGGTGTGTTGCTGGAAAGCGGCTCATTGAACCGGCACGAGTCGCTAGAACTCGCAAAGCCTGTGCTGGCGCAGGGCCGCAAACACCTGCTGGAGAAGTGGCTCAAGGAGGACAAGATCGAGTGCAGTGAGGAGCTCGGTGACATTGTGCGCCAGCAGGACATGAATCTTGCCCTGAGCGTGTACTTGCGCGCGAATGTACCGAACAAGGTCGTTGCCTGCTTTGCAGAGACGGGTCAGTTTAACAAGATTGTGCTGTACTCGAAAAAGGTGGGCTACCAGCCCGATTATGCAACGCTCTTACGTCACGTTGTGCGCGTAAACCCGGAGCAGGGAGCCGAGTTCGCGTCCAGCCTTGTGGCTGATGAAGACGGCCCACTTATTGACGTTGAGCGTGTGGCCGACATTTTCCTGAGTCAGAATCTTGTGCAGCAGGCGACCTCGTTCCTCCTCGATGCCCTGAAGGACGACCAACCCGAGCATGCAGCCCTGCAGACACGCTTGCTCGAAGTGAACCTGCTCCAGGCACCGCAGGTTGCTGATGCCATTCTTGGAAACCAGATGTTTTCGCACTACGACCGCGCTCGCATTGCTAACTTGTGCGAGAAGGCTGGGCTTATGCAGCGCGCTCTCGAACACTACGATGACCTAGCTGACATTAAACGAGTCGTCGTGCACTCAAACCTCTTTGACAATGAATGGCTTGTGAACTACTTTGGTCGCCTTACTGTGGAGCAGTCACTTGAGTCGCTGTATGAGATGCTGCGCACCAACATCCGGCAGAATCTGCAGGTCGTCGTGCAGATCGCGACAAAGTACTCGGATCTGCTGGGCGCGCCGAAGCTGATCGAGATGTTCGAGAAGTTCCGCAGCTTTGAGGGCCTGTACTACTACCTGGGCTCTGTTGTGAATCTGAGCGAGGACCCTGAAGTGCACTTCAAGTACATCCAGGCGGCGACGCGAACAGGTCAGATCCGCGAAGTCGAACGCATTTGCCGCGAGTCCAACGCCTACAACCCTGAGAAAGTCAAGAACTTCCTCAAAGAAGCCAAGCTGCCAGACCAGCTGCCGCTCATCATTGTTTGTGACCGCTTTGACTACGTGCATGATCTCGTTCTGTACCTGTATCAGAACATGATGCTGAACTACATCGAAGTGTATGTGCAGCGAGTGAACTCGACACGTGCGCCGCAGGTCATTGGTGGTCTGCTCGATGTCGATTGCGACGAGGGCGTCATCAAGAACCTGCTTGAGTCAGTAACGGGCCCCATCCCAGTGGACGAGCTCGTCGACGAGGTCGAGAAGCGCAATCGGCTGAAGCTGATCCTACCATGGCTCAAGACGCAGATCGAGTCGGGCAGCGAAGATCAGGCCGTCTTCAATGCGATGGCCAAGATCAGCATCGACAGCAACAAAAACCCGGAGGCGTTCCTTAAGGAAAACAATCTATATGACCCTCTCACGATCGGCAAGTACTGCGAAAAGCGTGACCCGTATCTCGCGTACATTGCGTATGCGAAGGGCTTCTGTGATGATGAGCTGATCGAGATCACAAACGACAATTCGATGTACAAGCACCAAGCACGCTACCTGGTCCTGCGTCGCGAGCCACAGCTGTGGGCAAAAGTACTGGCAGAAGACAGCGTGCATCGCCGTTCGCTCATTGACCAGGTAACAGCCGTTGCCGTGCCCGAGTCGACCAACCCCGAGGACGTGTCTGCAACGGTGAAGGCATTCATGACGGCGGACTTGCCGCACGAACTCATCAAGTTGCTGGAGCCGATTGTGCTGGAGACGTCTGCCTTCAGCGACAACCGGAGTCTTAAAAACCTGCTGCTGCTCACGGCCATCCGCACAGATAAGGCGAAGGTGTCTGGCTACATCGATCGGCTAACCGGCTACGATGTGGATGAAATCGCCAGAATCGCCATTGACCACGGCCTGTATGAGGAAGCGTTCCAGATATACTCCAAGGCGCAACAGAACTTGGACGCGATGAATGTGCTGGTTGAGCACATCGTCTCGATTGACCGTGCACAGCACTTTGCCAACAAGCTGAACCAGCCCGACATTTGGTCACGACTCGGAAAGGCGCAGCTCGACGGCTTGCGTGTGAAGGACGCCATCGACTCGTACGTGCGTGCAGAGGACCCAGCGAACTTTGACGAGGTGATCGAGATTGCGGAGCGCGCTGGCCGTGAAGAGGAGCTTATCCGCTTCCTGCAAATGGCCCGCAAGCAGACGCGCGAGCCTAAGATCGACACGGAGTATGCGTATTGCCTCGCAAAGGCGCACCGCCTTTCCGACATGGAGGAATTCCTCTCGATGACAAACGTCGCGGATGTGCTGAGTGTGGGTGAAAAGTGCTTCCATGACGGCCTCTATGAGGCGGCACGTCTCCTGTTTTCTAGTGTGTCGAACTACGCACGCCTTGCAACGACGCTCGTATATCTTAATGACTTCCCGAGCGCTATTGAGGCTGCACGCAAGGCGGGCAACACAGCTGTATGGAAGCAGATGCACGCTGCTTGTCTGAACAAGCGCGAGTTTAAACTGGCTCAGATCGCAGGTCTTGCGGTCGTCCCGCACGCCGAAGATTTGCCAACGCTCATTCGTGCGTATGAAGTAAAGGGCTACTTCGACGAGCTTCTCCAGCTGCTTGAGTCGGCGCTGGGTCTCGAGCGTGCGCACATGGGCGTGTTTACACAGATGGGCATTGCTCTAGCGAAGTACCGACCTTCACAGCTGATGGAGCACCTCAAGCTGTACTGGTCGCGGAGCAATCTGCCGCAGCTCATCAAGGTGACGGAAAGGGCACACCTCTGGCGCGAGCTTGTGTTCCTGTATGTCAAGTACGATGAGCCAGACAATGCAGCGCTCACGATCATGGAGCACTGCTCTGATGCATGGGACCATGATCAGTTCAAGGCCGTCTTGCCCCAAGTTGCTAACGTCGAGATCTACTACCGTGCATTGACATTCTACTTGGAGCAACACCCGCTCCTCCTCAATGACCTGTTGACCGTACTTGTGAAGCGAATTGATCACGCGCGTGTCGTCCGCATGTTCAAGAAGCACGACCATGACAATGTGCCACTGATTCGCTCGTACCTCATGTCTGTGCAGCCACAGAACATTGAGGCTGTGAACAATGCGTACAACGACCTGCTCATTGAGGAGGAAGACTATGACACGTTGCGTGTGTCGATCGACGCGTACGACAACTTCGATGCGCTGGAACTCGCGGCGCGGCTCAAGGATCACGAGCTCCTGGAATTCCGGCGCCTGGCGGCGCACCTGTACCGAAAGAACGGCCGCTTCGACGACAGCATTGCACTGTCCAAGTCTGATACGCTCTTCCGCGATGCGGTCGAAACTGCCGCGCACTCTGGCGAGCCAAGCGTTGCTGAAGATCTCTTGAGTTACTTTGTTGACACAGGCAACAAGGAGTGCTATGCCGCGATGCTCTTCGCTTGCTACGATCTCTTGCTGCCGGATGTGGTGATGGAGATGTCGTGGCGACATGCGCTACAGGACTTTACGATGCCGTACCAAATCCAGCAGGCTCGTGACACGCGCGTGAAACTGCAGACTCTCGAGAAGGAAGTGCGTGAGCGTGCAGCGAAAGACTCAGCCAAGGAGAAGCAAGATGAAGACACGCCGATTCTCGGTCCTGGTGCTTTCGCGAATCGTCTGCTTACGGCGTCGGCCACCGGTCCTGACAGTATGATGATGCCCCCGTCTGCCGGCGGCATGTTTCCGTAACATGGATTGAACCCCCCCCCCCATCTCTCATTGCCATCCCCGTCCCAATTCGTAGCTGAGTGACATGCGTAGCAACGTAGTACACGCACCAATGAATCTCAATGGCCTCGAACGAGGGAGTCGCACCTGGCAAGTTCTGCTAGGTTCCGATGACAATGTGAGAGCAACGAACCTCGAATGCATCTTTCAATGCAGCTAGTGGCATGTTGCTTCTTGCATATATGTACCTGCCTTCTGATTGACATACGTTGCATGAATTTCTGCTACAATCATCATGCACACAGTACCGCGTACACACAGACATATCTATACAACAGAGTGTGCTAGAGATACCTCCTGCTTAGCTGCGGCATCGTCGGTATTCGCATGGTCACTGGAACCTTCTTCCAATGACGCAATCAAACGATCAAAGAGCTCGACACCTTGCTCATACAAATGCACATTGCCCTCCGTATACAGCCTGAGCGTCTGGAGCATCTCTTGGCGGCGGCCGAGTTCATAGATATCGTGCTCATTGGCCACGTGTTGGTTGAATGCTTGAGACTGCTTGTGAGACAAAGAGACAGCATCTTGCAGCTCGTCAATGCGGCCATCGAGACGCTGCATCCGCTCAATCCGTGCCTGCTCTTCATCGACACCCCACACACGGTCTACCATGTGCCGCATGTAGCCACGCAAGCCCACACCACGCACATTGCCATGGACTGGCTCGCCATCAGGCGTGCCGAGACTCGCAAGCCGGTCACGCTCTGTCACAGCCGTATGCAGATAGTCTGTAAGGCCCTCAAAGTCGAGCTGCTTGCTTTCTCGGTGCTTAAGAAGAGTCTTGTGAGAGCCAATGAATGCCTGCTTCGCATGTAACATGGTAATCACGTCGTCCAGCACACGGAACGTGAAGCGAGCCTCCAGATCAGCAAAGTCATCCAGAGCCTTTGCTGTCTGCTGCAAATCTGACGTCATTCCCGTTTCGAGCATGCCCAGTTGCTCGAACGATTTCGCAAGATCGTGGTAATCAGATGTCAAGTCTTCAGAAGATGCGCCCATATGAATAGAATACAATTCGTCAAAAGCGGTTACTTCACGCCTGCATGAGTCATCGATATCTCGCGCATAAACGAAATGGCCTGGCAATACAACAACCAACCAACCATGCCAAGGAGCCTGAAAACATACCAGATACATGTGTCCGATTCCGAAGGAGCACTCGTTCCCATTGTGTGGTCCGATCTTCTTCGCCCTCGAGACCAGCTTTGATGGCAATGAATCGCGGATCCGGCTTCCTCACGCGGGTAAATGCGTTCACAAATATATCACTCATCGACTCTAGAATTCCACCCGTCGATGAAGATGGCACCTCCGGTGCAGGAGCGCCCGACGTACTTGCAATGGGCTGTCCAGAATGTGTGTGCATGTCAATGTGCCACTCGTTCGACTCGAGAAACTGCTGCAAGATTTTTGCCCGCTGCAGCAACGGATGTCGGCACACCCGCTCTAGAAATAGCTGCAACTCCATGCACCGCCGCATGATGAACTCGGAACTAAAGCGATCACCCGTCAAATAGCCTGCATATGTACAGAAAAAAGTCGAGTTGTCATTCAATAAAGTGAGTAACAGGAAGCAATGAGGAAAAAAAAAAATTGGTCGGTGTTAGCTCTACATCTGTTGTGTGCCTCGATTCGACTAGTGCAAGCAATCGTCGTCACCAGTGAACGGCTGCTGTCGCCAACGAGTGCCATACGTACCGATTCTGTGCTTTCCCGGCAACGGTGGCACAATGCACGCGGGGAAATCGGACACAAGTGCGTCGTAAAGAAACACAAAGTCCTGAAAACGCTTCCTTGTGACCATGTATGTGCGGGAGAAATGAGGTAGATTTGTTTCAGCGCGAACGCCATACGACACAAATGTCTGTGAGCCTCTGGTCGTTGGCGCGTGCGTGTCGTTCGTCCTGTTCTGTTGTTGGGCACCGTGAGTCTCTTTGCGTGGATCTAGTACAAGAACACGCAGCTCTCCAAGCCACTCTAACCCGTTTTTGTCGCCGCTTGACATGGCTGTCCAGGATCTGGTTCGTTCTCCGGCCACTCAACACGTATCGAAACGGATCGATGCAGTGTTGGCTACTTTCTGTCCCCTGCCCGCAAATCACCTCCACATCCGCACGTTGCGTCCGAACGGTGCTTGGCTAACGACGGTGTGGCTTTCCACGCACGCACCCGCGAATTGGCATGCCACGAGTTGTCCATGTGCATATATCCCAGGACCTTGCTTTTCTAAGTGCTTGATGGCCGTGGCGGAGTGCCGGCGCGCAAGTGGGGACTACCGGAGGCAATACGAATTTCTTTCTCAGAATACCGAGTGATAGAACGTCAGCATTGCAACCGTGAGAGAAATGACGCTTCCTTACGTCGCTGACGCCGAGACGTCGTTGTCGCCTGCAGAACTGCAGGTGCTCTATGATCAGTACGAGTCTGAGGCAGCCTCGGGCCACATCACGACGCAGACCAAATTTAACTATGCGTGGGCCCTCATCAAAAGCCCTCAGCGACAGCAAATGCTGCAGGGCGTGGCCTTGCTCACAGGTACATATTTATTATTCAGGTGGCGTTGGTCTTGGCTGCCGTCATTGTCGACATGAGCGTACTTACATTTGTGTGTGTGACCAGATATTTACCGCTCGGATCCTCCACGACGTCGCGAGTGCCTATACTATTTGGCTCTCGGGCACTACAAGCTTTCGAACTTTGACGAGGCAAAGCGCTTCAATGGTATGATCATAAATACATGTATCTGGCTCACTTACACTCAGCACTTTTATTGGAACGTGAACCTAATAACATGCAAGCACAAAGCCTGCATGCTCTAATCGAGCAGGGTATAGCGAAAGAGGGGTATATCGGTATGGCTTTGCTAGGCGGTGCGGTGACTGTCACCGGCGTGGTGCTAACGGCTTTGCTTCGTCGCGGACGTAGGTAGATGCACCCCTGTGCATCCACATTTGCACGTTGGCTGCGCATGTCGCTAGCCCTGGAAGGCGATCCCTCTCGCGTGTGCCTCTGTTGCGCCGCCGCTTGCATACCCCGTTCCCTCTCGCACCAGTGGGATCACATCACGCGTCTTTGGAATGACTCGACTACATTCTGGACATGACACAGGCTCGCCGTGAGAAAGTGGCGTTGTGACAAGAGTCGTTGTGCATGATGCACATAGCACATGCCCACAGGGACGTAGAACTGTGTGTCAGTATGATCAATCGGTGTCCCAATGTAATTCTTCTTCACCTGCCCTATGTCGTTCGTTCGGCCGGTGGCACTATCCTGGCGACGTACCATTTGTTCGTGAAACAAGCGAGAACTCTTTCTTGCAGCATGGACAGTACAGCTGCTCCTCCTGCTCGATTTTCCGTACGCTAAAGTGTACTGGGATCAAATGCTTCGAAAGCAATTTGTGAGGTTTGTCAGACGTTGCTGTGCATAGTGTAGTGGAAGGGCGTTCATCGTCCAGAGCGGCCTGTGCTTTTTCCTGTTCCTCACGAGAAACTTCAGGTGCCATGCTGGGAAGCCAAAATGCCGGCATCGCTGTGTCGGAAGATGCTGAGGTTGATGAAGGTGCCAACGATTCAGACCCCCTGTGCATCGAAGCACGCTTCTCAGCCGAGCCCCCTCCGTCATCATCGTCGTGCTTGCGCTTGCCGTTGTTCGTGGTCTGCCAAGACACAGGTCCATCATTGCGCGCGAATGCGGCCACACGATTTTTGGCTTCACGCTCATAAGCCTCAGCGGCTTTGTCGGCAGCAATGCGTGCACGGTCACTACGTCGTTGGGCATGGTCGGCAAGTGCACGTTTCTGATTAATTAGATCCGCAAGGATGCATTCCTGCTGGTCAGCCGATCACAGTGCACCTACCGCCATGAAACATACCTTGCAGAAGAGATGCCCTTCACCGCAACAGACAGGCTGCTGAGCAGCTTGAAGGCATAAGTAGCAAGCATAAAATGCGCGCATATTCTCCTTCGAGAGCCGCAGACTACGCGAGCCCCAACGGTCTTTCAGCATTCTCTCTATTAGACAGTGATGATACGCACTGATATTCAGCATAAGTAAAGTGGCCTAAAGCCGTATTCTGCTTCGAGTGGCGAGTCATGGGGACTTGGTTTGTTAGCGCACAACCACGTCAGGCTCCAGGCGTCGTTCTACAGACACGCTGCGACTGGAACGTATTCAGCCTACACTTACAGAGGACGAACACACGATTCCTCGAGCTCGACAGAGACACATCCACGTGGCAACGTCCACCCAACGTCGCAGGCCTTGAAAAGCCAGCGAAAGAGCCTCCGAGTCGCAGTGAGCCACACTTACTGGCAAAACAGGCCCCAAGCAAAGAGTCCAAACCGCCATACGTATCCAAGCATCTATGCAGAAAAAGCGCGCACTTCTAGCCAAACTACCTACATCATGTCAGATTCTAATGGCCTTCACCAGCGGCCTCTTTCATATCAAAGCCCTTCCATTGGCCAGGTGGAGCAGGCACTTGAAGTGGCTCATAGCTGCGGCGACACGTTAGATTCAATGAGATATACGTACGGCTTCCAATCAATCATCTTAGCAGCTAAGTGCAATTCATCTTGCGCCTGATCGACGATTTCCTCGATTAGACCGGAGTCCAGCTGCGCAACCACTTGGTCGATCGCTGCCTCTGACGCATAAGCATTCTTCCTGGAAGTCTCGCTCATGGCCGCTTTTACAATGTCGAGACGCTGCTGAGTAACGGCCTCAGATGATTGCCGAAACACAGCAGACTCAGGCATGGTCTTGAGCACTCGCAGGGTCTGGGTATAGGTCGACTCGAGCTCCGGCAACGGGTCGGGGTGAATCTCAAGACCCGCTATATTTGTCGAGCGTTTCGTACGCAAAAATTGGGTGGCTTCCGCACGCACAGCCGACGGGAAGTATCGCACAGCCTTAGTTGCAAACATGTGGGCGGGTGCTCAGGGAGGTCGTAGATGGAGAAGAGCACGCTTCGTTCGGTCTCGACTCTCCCTGGCCAGACCCAACCTCTCACTCCAAGCGCACAAATGGGTGACAGACGAGTCGGGGCATGTGTTTTCGGCCGAATCCACTCCACATGCAATATACATCCGCACATGTTGCCGCCGTCAGATCGGCGGCGAATTCATTCTGTTCTGAGTGCACGTAGCGGCGGCAGCGGCGGCAGCAGCAGCGCCGGTGGTCAAGTGGACAAGTGACACGATCTCTCGCATCTCACCTATCATTTACTTGGGCTTGTGGGCGTGCACGTACTTTCCTTGCCACAATGATATCATATGATACAGTGGGAGCCCCTCCTCCTTCGTTCCAAGGTATGCCTTCCTCAAGTCATCGTTCAGTTGACTCACTCGCAGAGTATCGACCGCTCATGAGTGGTAAGCCAGAGGTGCATTCTAGTTATTATTACCACACTATGCCCATGGCAATCCCAGAGCCCTATCACTATGGGCCGGCCACGAACTCCATGTCGCCAGCCCGTGTTGGCTTGTCAGATCCGCGCGATGCCTACGTTCCAGCCGGTGTACATGACGTGTCAATGCGCAACGTTCCACGACCTCCATCGCGCTACGTACACGAGCCCATGGAGTATGGACCGGTGCACAGCATACACGAATTGCCGCCACCACTTATGGCACATAACGACGGTTCCATGTTACAACAAAACCCAAGTGCCCCCATGGACATGGGGTCTTCGCTTCATGATGATGCTGTCTTTGGTCCGACTCATCGCATACATGCCATACCACCTCATCACCCCCAGTATCCACAGGATGTACCGCCCCGCTCAGCGATCAAGCGCGTCACGTCTCAACATGCAACAACACCGCTGCCGCCACCTTCCTTCACTGATGCGCCAGCATCGAAGCGCGATCGGAAACGCAAGGATGTACTTGAGCGCCTTGATCGCGCACACTGGGAAACATTTGAGAACCGCGACCCCCTATACCAAGATGCATACATGGGACTTTCATCCACATATTACACCCTCATGATGCGGCCGTCGTTTGTTCGTGAGTATGCTATGAAGCTAGCTGACCAAACGGTACGCCGTGATGCATCACTGCGTGAAGCGTCTCTATACCATGCCTTCCTAGTGGATCGAAGTCGACATACATACGATTTGGAGCGCAGCAGAGTCGAAGACGAAGCCCGCGTGTCGAAGCGGAGCGTGCGCGACAAGCTGCTTGGTGTGATTGAGGAGCGCAAACGTCTCCTGAAAGACGAGCGAGACATTGGCGACTTCACTGGCGACTATATTCTTGAGCACTCGCATCGACAGCATTCTACACGCCAGTTGCGGAACAAGGACAGCTCCTCCAATGGCGCGCCGGCGCGTCTTGGACAGCTCCTCGACTATGAACAGACGGAATCCTCTGCGTACTTGGGTATTGCCACTGCTGTAGCTCAGCTGCTTGGCTGGTCAGAAACAGAAGCGACTATGGCTATTGCAGCGGCTAGTACAGGTGGCGATGGTAACCTGTTATGCAGGGCACCCGACGGAATCAACACACGCCTCCCACTGCTCGAGACATTTGCTTCACAGGCGTCTCTCCTAGCAGGTATCAATGTAACGCCCAGCACAGGCAAAGGTAAGAAAAAGGACGCGGTTGGGAAATTGTCATCTAGGTCGGCGATAGATCGCAGCGACGATGACGATGCACTGACAACAACAACACCCCTGCTGTCGTCTGGCGGTGGCCGCTTGCGTTGGGACACAGCTAAGTGCTTGAGCCAGCTTACCTCGGCTAAAGACTTTGAAGTTGAGGCGGATCTCATCCATATCCATCAGATTGGACAAAAGCGACGGCGTCGATAGATGCATTTCGGTAAAGGCTACAGCTGTGCAGCGGTCGTTCCGACTTGATCTGTTCTTCATGATTGTAGACCATCGATTGTTCTATTCCCTTTCTCTTGGTTATATAATACATTGTCTATCATATTGATCATGTTTGAACGAGGGTTTGGCAGGAAACCAACGCCCAAGCCAGCCTCGCAAAAAAAAAAAGCAAAGACAAGAAAAACATTGTTTCCTTCGGTCAAGTCTCCTGCTTCAACTAACCACATCCAGTTCGCTCACAACGCCATTCGACTCCAGCAGACTAATCACCGTGAATGGCGCACCATCTTGTTCCACAGCATCACATCCGATCGTGTATCGTACCTGCGCCCGCGCAAGACCATTGAACGTCGAGGACGCGCACAAAGTATAGGCACCCATATTTTCATAGACGAGCCAGTCCCCAACATCAAGTGCACGAGGTAAGTGCGTCTGCCTCATGATGCAGTCCATACTGTCACAAGTTGGGCCCCATACACTGCAGGGCCGCCATTGGTCTTGTGCTAGCTCTGGAACAGAACTTTCACGTTCGTATACAAAGTCGCGCTGCATTGAGAGTACTTTTGGATGTACTTGTTGATGATCAAACAAGATGCAATTGAATGCGCCATACGTGCCGTCATTTTGGTAGTACATGGCCTTGGGCCGTCCATCATCAGCACCTCCTTGCCCATCTTGATGAACGGCGTCACTGTTATCCTCTTCGGATTGGCGACGTGCAATGATATTTGTCGCAAGCGAAAAGGCTCGGTACACAAAGTACCGACCGGGCTCGGCAATCACGCGCAAACCCTTCGGTCGCTCTGTCATGCGCGAACCGCCGGGAGCAAATGCTTCATCTGGGAAGTAATCATCCAGCGCCGAGCGTACGACTTTCGCGATAGCTTCGAAATTATGGTGCTCAAATCCACCACCAATGTCTAGCAAGTCAAATGTGTAGCCATACTCACGACCCATGTCAAAGGCTTGGCGCGAACGATACAGAGCATCGCGGTACGCCTCAGGATCGAAGCAGCCAGAGCCAACATGGAAGCTTACACCCACAACGTCGAGATCCAGTTCACGCGCCTTCGAAAGCAGACGTGGCACGTCAGCGAGTGGCGCGCCAAACTTGATGCCCAGTTGACAAACACTCTTGGAATCATCCGTCAAGATCCGGACGACCAGCTTGCTTTCAGGATGGAAGCGCTTCATTTTATAAAGTTCATCGACATTATCAAATGTCGTAAGACAGATATTTTGGGCTGCCGCGCGACGTACAAATGACGAAGCCTTGCACGGATTTGCGTAGATAATGCGCGACGGCGACACACCCATATCAAGGATTGTCTGGATCTCCCCATTAGAAGCACAATCAAACCCGAGGCCTAAAGCTGCGAGCAAGTGCAACACAATTGGCTCCGGATTGCATTTGACGGCATAGAATGGAATTATACGTGGCAATTCTCGGCGCCATCGCACGTATTGTCGATAAATCGTCGCTAGATCAGCGACGTAGAAAGCATTCTCACCGTCTGCATCGCACTCATCTACATCAATCTTGTCCAGTACCGCCTTGAACTGCTGGGCTGTTGACCCACGATAAAGTGGCATACCAAGAGTCGTCTTAGAAATCGGCTGCGCCACAAGTTCTTCAACGTTATCTGGTGGCGGCGTGAGGGAGCGCGCGTCATTTAGCATCTGTGACACAAACATATTTCACAAACGACACTAACAGGTGCAACCGTCTCTTGCCTCAAGCAAAAGTCGATGTGCTTAGTGCGTGCTTGTGTCGTCGTGTCAAGAAGCACAAGTGGAAGGTGCAAAAGAAGAAAAACTAATTTTTTTTTCTCCTTTTTGCTCTTTTTTTCCTGCGCCTTGCTGTTGCCATTGACCCACCTACCCTCCACACTGGCGCAGCAGCATTTATCCGTCTTACGCTCAACACTCTTGTAGGCCCATAGAGCTGCCCCCCAAGTATCACCGCCGCAGCTGCATCTCCACATAGAGGCCTCATGTTCATTCTGGATTAACATCGCACAAGGCGATTACACCGCTTCTTTTTTGATCGAGTGTAGATCATTACATGACAAATTGGTCGTATCCGCACAATCGACAGTCGAGCTTGGTTTTTTGAAACTGGGCCATGACGCAGGCTTCCGGACATGATGCGCCATCATACAACCCAGAAAAATCACCAAAAAAGCAGGGTGCTGACTCTGATCGAGTCGCCCATGAAAGAGCAGCGGAATCGCAACCACCAACAAAAAAGAAACAAGCGACTCGGCGCAAGGTGAACATGGCTTGCATTTACTGCCGTCGGAGTCATATGACTTGCGATGAGAACCGACCTTGCCAACGCTGCATAAAGCGCGATATCGGACACTTGTGCCGGAACGAGGCCACGCCCCAGAATGGTAACGGTGCAAGAAACCGCGCTGGACGGAAGCAGGCCGAGACATCATCCCCTAACACGATGATATCACCGTATGCTCTTGTCAACATGGGCCAGATGCCACCAGCACACCGCGATATTCTTCCAACATTAGAACTGGAGCGGCCGCCCGTGGCAGGACCAAGCATTATGACACTTGATCACGAGTTGAATCCACCATCGCATGCATCGGCGTCACTCCCTCAAGACACTTTGCCAGCACCGCCACTCGAAAGTAGCAATAGTTTTGATGGTGGCTTGTCCTCCTTTGACATGAACTTAGGTGGCTCGTCCGCAGGGGTTTCCCACATATCCTCACAAAAACCTAAGCGCAATGGCCCCGACTCGTCAATGCCTTTGTTGCATCAACTCAAGACCTTTACATCGTCGGCTCCCAGCAGTACCGCAGGCGTTCATGCCGATGCCTTCACAGACCCTGTACCGTCGCACTCTGTATATGGGAGTGGCACGTCTTTGGCGGCACGCATCACGCCAACAAAGCCAGATGCCGGGAAGACCGCAGATATGCATGGATCACAGCTGGGTGGTACAGCTTGGCTAGGTCTCGGTGGCTCGTCGCAACACACAGGCGATGCAGGCGGAGGCGGCGAGTTGGATATTTTGCATGATTTTCTTAGTTCAATCGACGATGGCAGCGGCGCGATGGCACCGTCGAACGAACTTGTACATCTGCCTCTGAAACCTGATGTACCTCCAACAATGCAGACCACCTTGCTCTCACGCGATGGATCAAGTGCTTTGGATCCTCCAAATAGCTCTACGCTACCGTCTTCCACTACATTTAGTCCCCAGGACAAGATGGAGCTTATTGCAGGATCTCCGCCAAGGAGTACAAGCTCCGTGCCTCTACCGTCGCTGGCGCAAGGCTACCCGATTCAGCGACAGCAGCTGCAGCGTCGAAATTCATTTGAAGCAGCTGGTCAAAAAAGAAACGACATACACCCGTCAGATGCGACACTGCATTCTTCTGACAGCATGTCAAGCTCAACTCCGAATCTGTCAGCTGCCATGGGCGGAGAAAACCGTTCTGATATTGATTCAACCTCGTATCATTTCCACTCGCCATCCAAAGCTGCGTCCAAGACCGAACAGTTTTTGTTAACTGCTGCTGATCAGAAAGATGGAAGTCGTGACGAGCGTCTGCAACAGGTAATCCGGGCCAAATGGGAGGCAGGTCTGCTGCGTCCATTCAACCATGTGAAAGGTTATGCGCGATTGAATCAGTGGATGGAAAACAACGTATCTCCTTCATCTCGGCGGCGAATCCTGAAACCGCTTTCCGTGTTCAAGCCTGTCTTTATCACACTGTCGAAAAGTTTGACGAATTTCGACTTGATCTGTGTGGAAGAGGCATTTGAGCGGCTCTTGCTCGACTATGACCGCGTCTTTTCGATTCAAGGTATCCCTGCATGTTTATGGCGTCGAACAGGCGAGATCTACAAGGGTAATAAAGAATTTGCCGAACTGGTCGGCATGCCTATCGAGTCGTTACGCGATGGACGACTATGCATATACGAGCTCATGACAGAAGAAAGTGCAGTGAACTACTGGGAAAAGTATGGCTCTGTCTGCTTCGACTCGAGTCAGAAGGCGGTGTTGACGATGTGCACATTGTTAACGCGGAACAAGAGTCTGAGACAAGCCGATCATCAAACCAGCTCGCCTTCTGATGAAAATGAACCCTCGCCTCATACAACTGATACTGACAGCTCATACACGCAAGCATCGTCTGGTAGAACGATCTCGCGTCCACCAGCACACATATTATGCTGCTTCAGCTTTACGATTCGCCGCGACAGGTGGAATGTACGTGTGCTTCTAGTGATGAAATTAGCGACTTTTGACATACTGACACGCTTTGCGCACTGGTTTTCGCTACCTTGATCTGGTTACTATATGGACATGGACAGATTCCTACTATGATTGTTGGCGTACGTACAATATCTCTGCCAGGAGCGAGGGGGAGAGATGTGTGTTCAGGTCTAACCGCGCACGGCAGAATTTTCTTCCAACAAACCCGATAGCACCTCCGTAAATGCTCCTTACCTACTCTGCATTCAAGTCGTTTTCTACGCATTAAATGGACAGCGCGACCCACGATATGCTCGTAAGTCGGCGTGTTGCTTCGTATGCAATTCACGTCAATTTGCATGCGTCGTGCATTCAATGGGTGTTCACATATGCACGTGACTGGCACTGGAGCCGCTCCCGCTTGCACGACGCGTGCAAGGGGTTGCGGGCGGTCCTCCACGAATCACATGCAGAGCGACGTACATGCACGTCTGCCTTGCAGCAGCGCGCGCGACGCTTCGACTTGCCAGTCAGTCAGTCAGTTGCCCAGCTTTTTTTCCTGGTCCACACACGGATCAAAGGCCGTTTATCCAACTGTCATTGCGACCTTGGTCACCAACCGTGGCGGATCGTGTATACACGCGATGACTGCCCTTGATCCATTGACAGGGGTACCGCCCCCTAGGGCATCGCGGCCTGCATCTGCGCTACGGAATGTAGCACAGCCATTGCAGGCTGCCACCAACACGCTTGGCACTCGCAAGCGAGCCAAGGACATGGCTGCCATTTTTGACAAACGGCAGGCACCACACAGTCGCGAAGCACCACGCGTAGGTGCGGCGCCCTCACTGAGAATGCAGCAAGCTGGACGCAGAGGACCACATCCCAGTGAGATTCATGCGGCGCCACCCATTACCACAGCGCAAGTGCATCCAGTTGAGCCGGCTTCTCGACCACAAACGCGGCTTGAACGTGAAAAGAAACGGCATTACAATGACCCTCCCAATGTAGGTCCTTGGAGGCTGGGAAAACTCATCGGCCAGGGCGCATCAGGCCGCGTGCGCCTCGCGATGCATTCGCGCACGCAGCAGCTTGCTGCAGTGAAAATTATCCCGAAGCAAATGCTCATCAACAGCCGTATGAGTTTACGCGACCTGAGTGCAAAGCAGGACAAGTTAACATTGGGCATTGAGCGGGAAATTGTGATCATGAAACTGATCGAGCACCCGAACTTGCTGGGGCTTTGGGATGTGTACGAAACAAGCAAGGAGCTCTTTCTTGTTATGGAGTATGTGGCCGGAGGCGAGCTTTTCGACTACCTTGTAGCTCGTGGGCGTCTACAGCCACACGAGGCTCGACAGTACTTCCGACAGATTATATTTGGTGTGGACTATTGTCATACTTTCAGCATCTGCCATCGAGACCTCAAGCCAGAAAACCTGCTTCTTGACGGTTCACGCACTGTTGTCAAAATTGCTGATTTTGGTATGGCTGCTCTTCAACCAACGGAAAAAATGCTCGAGACCAGCTGCGGCAGTCCTCACTACGCGAGTCCTGAGATCGTGAGTGGCATGACGTATGATGGAACAGCTAGTGACATATGGAGCTGTGGTATTATTCTCTTTGCACTCTTATGCGGACGTCTTCCCTTTGATGATCCAAACATTCAAGTACTGTTGGGCAAGGTGCGCGCCGGAAGATTTGCGATGCCTTCTCACTTGGATCCTTCAGTGAGGGACCTGATTGGGCGTATGTTGCAAGTGGACCCGAAGAAACGTGCGTCTATGCGGGAGATTTGTTCGCATCCCTGGTTTACAGACAATGGACGTTTATCGTCGAAAAATCCTGTGACGACAGAAATCAGCACATTGTCAAACGAACCAATTCGCCTAGCTGAGATTGATCCTGACATTCTCGGCAACCTCAGTACTTTATGGCCCGAGCTTACACACGAGCAGATTATTCGAAGACTCCTTCAATCTGGCCAAAATTGGCAAAAGACTTTCTACATGCTGTTGGTCATTCACCGCGATAGTCATGGAACCGACGACGAAGATGAAGAGGCTGAGGATTTGGACGAGGACGAACAGCTTCAACTGAAGCAAACACAGAATGATATGAAGCAACCTGCCCCGATTGTACACTCCCCTTCCCCACCAGAGCCATCTCGACCGACAACTATGATCACGTCAGGCCCTACTATGACGAAGACTCAGCCAACGCCATCTTCTCACGCTGCGCCTCCTATAATGCCAGTCAGTATGGGTGCGGCGCCCGAGTGTGTAACCCCTAGCTCCGCCATTGCAACCGATGCTACCTTACATGCTTCGCATGTCCCTCAAGCTCGCGAATCACTAGACGAACGCGCCCCTGCGCCTGTTGTCACCCCTGTCGGAGCGCCTGCGGCGGCTCAGCTAACAAGCACGCCGCCGCGAGAAGTAGGTCGCCGCTCGAATGTATGGATGCCTGATGTGTCGATGGGCTCGACTGCAGCGTCCATGTCCGTCGATGAGGAGCGTGCGACTGGTCCCTCAACAATAGCCAAGGGCACGTCAGCCGCACGACCCCCAGCGCCAGCGGAAAACACAGCGTCAGCTTGGCTCATGGAGCAGGTTAGGGCCGAACATGCAAGAGCGGAACAATTGAGAAATGAACATCTGGAGGCTGAAAGGCGGAAGATGGAGCAGCTCAAGGCTGAGCGAATGCGTGCTGAACAGCTTAGGGTTGAACAAGCTCGGGTTGAGCAGATTAGGATTGAGAAAGCGAAGGCCGAGCAACTGCGAGCCGAGCAAGAGAAAGCTGAGCAAGCTAGGATCGAGCAAGCCAGGGCCGAACAGCTTAAAGCTCAGCAAGAGAAAGCTGAACAAGCTAGGATCGAGCAAGCCAGGGCCGAACAGCTCAAAGCTGAGCAAGAGAAAGCTGAACAAGCAAGAGTCGAGCGAATCAGAGCTGAGCAGCGTAGATCTGAACAAGAAAAGGCTGAGCAAGCTAGGGTCGAGCAAGCTAGAGCTGAGCAGGCCAGAGCTGAACATGCTAAAGACGAAGTAACTTCGGCCCAACAGGCCCGAAACCGACCGACCAGCTCTTTGGACAAGTCGGACATGGCAAGGATGTCTTCGAAGCGCCCATCGAGCCGAGAGGATGGTCCAGGGCGACGGTTATCGACTCTCTTCTCCATACCATTCGCTGGACGCAAGCCATCATTGGCCTCCATTCGACATTCGTCTGGCCACAATGCGCGCATCTCATCTGACACATCTCGTCCGTCGTCTGCTCTTGGCTCGATTCCTTCGACAACGATGAACGAACGCTCGAGCCAAGCGCTGTTTTCGACTGGGACGTTGGAACCAGCCTTGCGTTCAGCCGAATCAACCGGTGCTCGCAAGCCTGTGCCTACGGTCGAGGCGCTGGAAAAGACCATGCAGACTGCACAGCAAATGACGGATGTGTCGAAATCTGTGGAGCCTATGGAGATTTCTGAGTCACATGAGACCTCTCGAGACAGGGATACCGTTCATTGTGCAACTCAGCAAAGCACTGGCTCACAAGCGCAGGCGCCTTATGCTCACACTGTGCCGACCATCAATGCCCCGACACAGCCAGATAAGACGTCTGCCAGTCACAGTTCGGCCGTCCCCACCATCCTAGCACATCCCCCCTCTTCCAATGCCATAGCGCGACCGGCGCCGGCAATCACGGGCTTGTCGTCTTCGCCTATGACCGGTGGCTGGAAACAGCGCTTGCCCTCTCTGTCGAGTCCAGAGCCTAACTCACGTTCTACGTCCCAAGGCAGTCGTGAGGGCGACGAATCGCTCATGCGGATGTTTATGCGGGAAATTGCCGACGAACTTGACTCCCTAGATGCTATGAGTACGTCTCTTGGCATGCCAACGTGCGCACGAACGTCACAAAACTCAGCTGCGCCAGGAATGGGATCCTCGCAACCTGTGGCGCCTGGAACTTCGGCGATGGATGTGTCAGGGTCATCAGCCTCGGCTTCGACTTCGACTTCGAGACCAATGACGTCTTTGGCCACTACAGTTACGGCCAACAGCTCTGCTCAGCCTTCTGATGTGTCGACCAGATCTGGAACTGACACTTCGTTTGGCAGTCAGAATCGCTATGACGATGCAAATGAGGAATCTCTGCTTGTCACTAGTGTGGAGCCACCCAGGACGAGTCTTGGGCAGCACACACGGGTATACACGCCCGTGTATGCTGCCTTTGCCAAATACACTAACCAAATACAGGCTCCAGAACCGCAGCAGCAGCAACAACAACAACATAAGCCAGATGCGCCAACGCTTCCAGTGCGCCCGCGCACAAACGAAACGCGCGCTCATGCTCCAGGGATGCCGCAAATCCGTCAGCCTATCGGCGGACGCGACATGCCAGGCGAGGTTCGCCAATCGGCTGTGGCTGATGCTAATACACCTATTTCTTCAACACTTCCAACGCATCCACTATCGCCTCCGTTCCCGCCACACGCCTCTTCAACAATCCCATCGTCGTTCAAGCCAGCGAATATCGTGCCGCCACCTGTCGAACTTGTTGATCCATCAAGAGCCCCTGCCACTAGCGCATCAGCCGTCCAGCGTGTATCTAATAGTCCTATGCCCATGGCCTCGGCAACAACGCGGCCCGCAAGTGCCACAGGGATGCTTCCGAGTGTTACGTCACCGACAACGAGCTATGTACCTAATATGGTGCCAGAGCGTGACCGTGCACAAACTGCGCTTGGTACGGTGCCAGTGCCCGCTGGAACGAACGGCATCAGCAGTCCAACAAGTCCCATGGCATCACCTTTGGGCGGCTTTGTCCCCGGGTCTCGCGCCGGCTCAGGCCCAGTCGTCATCCCTACAAGCCCAACATCTGCTGCTCCTGCAACTCGTTTGTCTAGCCCCATCCCTGCGCGCCATCCCGCAAGTCCATCGGTGGCGCTACATGCACCAGGTGCTGCTCCCTCAGTTCGTCCCGTGACCTCGACGCCAGTAACCACGATCCGCCCATCGGGACCGGCTCCTCCAGGCCGTCCTGCTAGTCCATTGCCTACAGCACGACCTGTGAGCACGTCGCCCGCTGGATTTGTGCCGGCAGCATCGCCCTCAGCCGCTCGCCCCTCTGTACCGTTCTCAGGGGGACGTACTCCAGTGCCAGTGTCAACATCGCCACGACCAGCGAGTCCGGTATCTGCAACCGTTCCGTCGAGTCCACCTGCGAGAACTCGTCTCTCTGGACCATTGAACGCATCAGCTGGCACAGCCCCCGCCGCTGGTCCCGCTGGTCGCTCAACAAGTCCTACGCCAGGACTACGCCCCTCGAGTCCGAGTCCTACTCCGGCAGCGGCTAGTCGACCTAGCAGCGCCTTAGGTGGACCGCCAAGGCCCAAAAGTCCCTTCGGTCTGGCCAAACGCCCATCTTCACTTGCATCGCCAAAACCAACGTTGTCGTCAGGACGCACTGCATCCGGCTCCACGGGCCAATCGAGTATCCGACCACGCCGAAGCCTCATGGGCACACTCCGTGGTGAAGGCGAGCCGATGGGCTTGGGCGTCGACATTGTTGGAATTGAGCAACAGTCCCATGCACATATCCCTCGGCCTGCCTCACCCATTGGTGGCGATGCACCTTTGTCCATTGGTGCGAAACATTCTTGGTTCCATGGTCTGCTACCGAAGCGACAGATGCATGTTCTTATGTCGGTGGAAAATCTAACCAAGACCAAAGTGACGTGTGAATCACTTTTGGTCCAAATGGGTGCGACCATCCTGGCAAGTTCGCGTGCACAAAGTAGCTTGCCGCTCACACAACAGGGACCGTCGCAATACTTATTGGAGCGAATCCGCGATCCACAGAGCGGTAAGTCCATTTCTTGCAAACCTATGCGATTCCGTGTCGAGTACACGATTCTGCCTGTCCGATCACAGGCGTCATCAACTCCGTCGACGGCCAATGGCGGCGGCAACATGCAAGGCAATGCGTTGCCGACGTCGCCGGGCATGCCGGGCTTTGATCCTCGTTCCGCGCAAGGCCGATCCATGTCGCCGGTGCTAGGTGGTGGTAGTGGTAGTGGTGCCGCAAGCACTGCATCGCCATCATTTGCCACTAGCGTTACATGGACGCATGAAAAAGGCTCGCTTACCACGTTCCGGCTCTTCATGGACAAGGTTCGAGGTGCATGGACCTTGGACACCACAAGTAATTAAATACAGCCATTGTTTCACTCTCAACTACTTTCACATTGTATCTCTTTGCTTGCAAAAATACCACGCTACATCAAGAGACCCTTTCTTTTCTATATGATGCACACTCGTTGGGTACCATCACCTGTTGCCGGCGAGACGGATCTTGTTTTGCCTTGCTCAACTATAGTCTCTCTTTCCCTCGATGTGTAGTTGGTACGTATAAATGACATGATTCTACGGGTATCCGCTAGGCACTGGTCTCATGGCCTAGTTCCTCGGACGAACGTACGATCCATTCTTTGCGGCCTTCATCCTCAACAACGAGCCGTTCGCCCGCATACATCTTATTTGTCATCACTGCGCGCTGGAGGACTTTCAGCTCATCACATGCTTCTTCATAGAACTTAGCGAGTTTTTCAGCCGACATTGGCTCAACTGGCTTGATCGCCGTGTTCGCTGTAGGAACGTTCGACAATTTGCTTGCGCTTGCATTCACGTTCTGTGCTGCCACCGACATCTGAGGATACAGGTAGGCCCGGAATTGATCGCGCGCGCGACGCACAAAGTATTCTCGGAAGTTGTATGATGCCTGTACGTCAGCATTACAGTGTATGATACATACGAAAGAGCGTGCAGTTGCAAGGTGCGCACGGTAAAGGGATAGGATTTGCTCTCGGGTGGGTGTTGCCACCGACATGATGACGGATAAGTTCTGTGGCTGAAGATGAAGCATCCGTCCTCCCCCCGTCTAGCGACTGTGTGAGCCGCTGGCTGAGTAGCAATCGCTGAGTAAACATCACACACGCACGTCTCCACCAGTCATATTCATGAGGTGGAGGGAAACGCGTTTAGGCTCCCTCTTCGTCCTTCCTTGACCCAAGCACGAACGAACGCATAGGGAGTGGTGATCAGCTGTCAAGGGGCACCCTCTGCCAACTTTTAGTTTGTTCCAACCATGTCGGATACGACAGGGAAAGAATTTATCTCAAATGGAGCACCAAATTTGCCCCCAAACGCAGAGAGACTCACCATTACACCACAACTTCACGCGTTGCTCACGATCATTAGAGATAAGAACACACCCCGCTCTGACTTTATTTTTTATTCTGATCGGATCATTCGGCTCCTCGTTGAGGAAGGGCTGAATCATCTTCCGGTGTATGATCACACAGTATTTACCCCAACCGGTCTTCCGTACCGGGGTGTTGCATTCCAAGGCCGTATTTGTGGAGTGTCGATTCTTCGCGCAGGTGAAGCTATGGAGGCAGGGCTCCGTGAATGCTGCCGAAGCGTGCGCATTGGAAAGATCTTGTATGTAGGCTGATGACTTACCTTCAGAATACAGCGGGTATGTACGGTGCAGATTGATGCGCCTTGATTTGCTGACGCTTGCTCCGCCAGGACGAAGGCACCGCGAAGCCCAAACTGTGTACGTTTGTACGACTTTTGCTGACCCACAGTCTATGCCAAGCTCCCGGAGGATATTTCGGACCGATGGGTGCTACTCTTAGACCCTATGCTAGCCACAGGTGGCTCAGCCATTCAAGCTATGCAGGTCCTGGTCGACCATGGCGTGCAGCCGAGCAAAATCCTCTTTCTCAACATGATTGCGAGTCCCGAGGGGCTCCAGAATGTTTGGAAAGCGTTCCCAGATGTACGAGTAATTTCTGCTTGGGTTGATGCCAAGCTTTCAGACCGATGTTACAGTACGTATTGGACAAGAACGGCTTAGTAGCTTAGTTTCGACTTACACTGTGACGCAGTTCTTCCAGGTCTGGGCGACTATGGTGACAGATACTATAGTGGCTGATGATGATAAGGCCTTTTGCATCAGGCGCGCACAACGACATTGTTTCATGTTGCTTTTTGAAAACATTCTCTCTCTCTCTCTCTCTCTCTCTCTCTCTCTACTTACACCACTATTTTCAGCTCATCTTTGTCTCACATTACTCAATTATGTCACTACCATGATGCTACGCCAAGGTACCTCACTGTCAAAGCTCATGATATCAACTTGGGGTGTATTGCGTAGCAAATAACAATTTTCTCTCAGATAGTGAGAGCTTACTCGCCAAACAAGCTTGCTGCATGCACGATGAAGGCGTTTGCCATGCACAAGTGCTTGGTACATGTCATAGATGCGTATCCCAAAATACACGCGAATCACAAGGCACCAGTGATGATAGGGAAATGCCGCGGCTGTCAGTGCAGACCTTAGCTGTGAGTGGCAACGACCTTGACGGCGGTACCTGAGATGCCGTTTGACGAAGTTTGGCCATGTGCGAGATGCGAGTCTTCGCTGAACGTCGGCCGCATCCTGTCGCATAGTTTGGCGGGCGCAGTTCCACACTTTCCACCACCAAACTGACACCATCGTGAGTATTTCCCCAGCTTCGGCTTTTAATCCCTCCTCGGTGACAACCCTTGTACAAAACGAGTTTCGGTGCAATGCGCAAAATGACTGACAAGTCACACGTCGCTGAAGGCACGATATGAATAGGTTCTCTCGGCGTGGGCTCTGGCATCGGCTCACCAGTTTGCTCGGCTTCTTTCACACTAAGTGCTTTCCACGCCTTAGCTACAGGCAAACAACCACCGCCACAAAGCCATTCTGGCACACCGGGAATGTGTGGCGCCTCAATCCATCCCGCATGCACACACATAGCTAAAACATCCGAGTCGTCCGTGTAAACGTCAGTACCCCACAACTTGCGATGTTCCAGGCTAGGCTGTGCCCAAAATTGCCAGCCAGCACGTTGTAATTCAGCATCATCAACCGCACGTACGGGGAATGGTGACGAGCGGGGTGGTGCGCGCGTCGATACAGAGCGTCGTAAGCGCTTGTTTCTTATGGATTCCTGCGCACGTCGCTCGTGCCATGCATGCGTCAAACGAATTTCTCTGTTAATCCGAGCGTGCTCTAGTCCACGCCATCCGAGACGCCACCGTCCAAAGTATTCATCAGATGCAGGAATCGATGTGGTTGCGCGGTCTAGCGCTAATGTTGGTGCTATACCCTGATCCGCATCGCGCTCAATCCGTTCAATGACTTCCGCCTCAAGACGGGCTTCCTCACTGCGCCATTCAGCCTCAGTGATCCCAAGTCCAATCATTCTCCCACTAATGCGTACTTCCACCGTCGCCCCGACATTGTTGATGAGCATTTCTGTCGGGATAGCTGACTTGCGAGTACCGTCATAGAGAAACGACCCTAGGTGTGGCACAGCACGGCCGCGGTCCAAACCTAGGCCAAAGAGTGGGACATTTCTATCATTGCCACCTTCGGTCCCACGCTGTTCTTTCCGAGCAAGTTCTTCCATTTGCTCGCAATGGTCCAAAAACTGCCAAACAGGCTCATTATCAACACGAGGACCGGAAGAAAGCTCGCGAAGCTTGTGTTCGATTGGTAGTATGGGGGCAAGGTCAACGACCATGGCATGCTGTGATGCATCTTCCGCGACAGGGGGGGTGTGAGGCCGGAGAGCTTTGTGTTCTTTCACGGAACCAAGGCCCGGAATATGAGGCTGGAGATTCGTAGGAGAAGAGCCCGCACTTTCATGACGCGTTTCATAGCTTCCGGCAACAGACGGATGATGATGATGGTGGTGATGATGAGGTGTATGGTGATGATAGTGACGATGATGGTGATGAGAAGGAATATGTGAATGAGCATGCGGATAAGAATGCGGACTTGGGTTCGACTCGCTATGAGAAGAGCCCTGAGACTGTGTCTGTGTTGCGTTGTGCGAGGAAGGATGGAAATGACTGTGTGGATGATGATGATGATGATGGTGATGGTGATGGTGATGCCCGTGATGCATATGATGATGCACATGGTCAGACGAAGAGTGATGTTGATGCTGTGAGATCACATGGTGATGATGATGACCTGAGGAACGAGGGGAGTTGGTCGATGAACCATTGACAGGAGCACGATCATGTGACCGTTCTCCATCTTCCATCTGATACGGTTGGTGCACAGGCTGCACGTACGACGTTGGCGGCGGTGCCTGCTGTGCATGCACAGCCGAGGTGTGGTGATGATGTGCATGAGGCGTCCGGTGATGATGGTGGTGGTGATGATGATGATGGTGATGATGTGGCCCAGATGAGAGGGGCGAGGAAACAGGTCTTTCATGTGTGTCATGCCTTGGCAGCCGTATTGGTGGCTCAACTTGACTATGCGGCTGAGATGCCGGATGTGAATTAGGCTGTGGCACTGATCCAACAGACAGGGATGCATCTTCATGTCCCTCAAAATGCCGACTAACATACGGACTGGACGCTCGCGCGCGTGCATCATGCTGATCTGAATGTGATGTACCCCAGCGATATTGGTCATCATACGTGGAACGTGTGGTAGGAGCAGGTATCGGAGGAGGCCCTGGGGCTGATGGTCCCGTTGTAGAATGGGCCTCTTGTGTTGGGGAATGGAGGTGAGACTTCGAATCTCTGATAGCATCCTCTGTTTCGTGATTTTGCATATTTTCTGATAGTATGTGAGTACTTGGGCTGAGCCCAGTTGACGCTGTCGACTTGTCATTATCGTCCGACCCCATAGATGGCTGTGTGCGCAGCGGTGGCTTTGATGCACGGTCTTCTGGCATGGCTGAGGATTCGCGCCGAGACGGAGAGTTTTCTTTTTCTAGCTTCCGTATACTCGAAATAGATACTTGATCGTGGTGTGGTACATCGCGGGATATCATGGAGCTAAGCCGCATAGGATCATCAGCGTGCGATTCTGTCGTTATCTGATGACGTTCTCCTTCGAAGCGATGATGGTGATAATGCAATGACTGATTTTCATGATTTTGGGCATCCTCATCCTCCCTATTTATCCGTATGTGCCTTGTCTCATTCTGACCATCGGGTGAGTGTGTATGTGACGCAGACATCGTATGTAGATGTGGGTGGGAGTGCCAGGGGAGAGCAGGCTGTAATGTACGTGAATTTGTGAGAGTATGTGTGCAGTATATGTCGTGTGTCTCATCATTATGTAAGAGCGCGGAGGAAATAAAGGCCATGCGTGTAAATCTAGCTCAGGGAAATGAAGCAACCGTGAGGCATGCACCAAAGAGGTCCAAGCTCTTCCAGGGTGGATGGCGGCCTAACGACTGACCAAATAACGAATCACACGAGCCTGGCTAGTTGTGTCTACGAAACGAGCAAAGTCTCGTACATTCTCATGAGCCAGGATGATACACCGTTTGCTTTCCCAGGCGTGCACGAGTTTGCTCCGTTCTACACGCTTCAGCCGAATCCAGAAACAGCAGCTATTCAAGTGGATTTGTGGGCACGCTTAATCTTATCATTTTGTGCGGCTCATCACCGCTTTCAATTGGAAGTTGGCGGTGCATGGGAGCGTGAATCGGATCTGTTTTGTCATCGAGGTCTAGATCGCGCATTATCGCCAGACACGGTACGGTTGATTTTCGCGTACATGGTTGAGAAGGGACGCGCAGCATACGATCCTCCTCTACCTCGCGGATACAAGGTACCGAGAGTCGGGCAAGTTGATGCAGATCGTCGGATGCATGCTCTGAGTGTGGCTGGGCTGCGAACTTTGCCGGCCCTCCAAGTGGAGCCTGGTAGTAAGATCTGGGTCTACTGGAACACACCAACCGAATGGGGCGATCAACTGTATGAGTGGGTCAAGCAGACTGGGCAAAACAGGTCTGTATTGACTTTGTATGAGCTTCAGCAAAGCACATTTGTCCAGCGTGAGCAATTGCCGCCGGCCATGCTCATGCGCGCCCTCGAGACACTCGTGGCCAGAAAATGCGCACAAATCTTTGAAGGTACAGAACCTACAGACGGAGGCGATCATGAAAATCTCGGTGTCAAGTTTGTTTGATGCTAAGGTATAATACACCCATGGTCGATCACGTATCCTCCTCTTCATCCTCCAATTCCCCTTCTACTTCGTCCTCTTCTTCGTCGTTGTCGTCGCCGTCATCATCATCGTCGTCCTCTTCATCCACACCTTCAACGATAATACCCGCTTTGCGCGCTTGAGCTATTTCCTCTTCCAGTCGAGCAAGCTCTGCATCACTGTCTTCGTCCGAAAGATCATTGTCTTGAAGTGTATCATCCGCGTTCTCGAAATCGCTGTCCTCAGGATCGCTATCATCAGACTCTGCCTCTTCCTCGTTCGGAAGGTCCGACGCATCTGGATCAAAACCAACTGCACTCAGACATGTCAATCGAGATTTCTTTGTGTCATACGCGGCGAGCGCTTCCAATTCTGGTACAAGGGGCTCCTCGCGCGACAAGCACAATTCAAACACACGAATATACCCGTCCGAGCTGATTGTCGTGACAAGGAGATGTTCTGTTCCGTCGTTCGCTTGGACATGCGTTGCCACAGCACTACGCACACGGTTTGTGTGTCCCACAAGTCGTGCAACTTCACGTGGCGAAGCATCTTCGCCAGTGCCCTGTAGATCGTCCAAATCAAACACATGCAAAATGCCAGACTCGCTTGCAACAAGCATCAGTTCATGCTGGTCGTCACGTTTGTCATTGTTGCCAGTTATATTCGTCCGCACGAACCCAATATCATGTAGTCGCTTCGGATGCTCAATCTGTGCCACCTTTGACATATTCGTGGCATAGACGATGATCTTTCGACCAGTGAGAACGGCGAAGCGGGTCCCTAATGTGTCCCACAACACACGATCCGCCTCTGTACCGATCTTAACGGACGCTGAACCCATGCCGCGCATGAGGTCCCACATTCGAATCATCCGATCGGCTCCCACAGAGAGGGCCACGCGCCCGCTTGGATGTGCGCTGACAGAGTTGATTCGACCCGTGTGCCCACGTAACGTACGTAGAAGAGCCCAATCGCGTGTGCGGTACATGTTAATGACACCATCTTCTGATGCAGACAAGAGGAAAGTTCGGTTTGGGAAAGACAAAGACGTAATCGTGCCTTCATGACCTGTCAATGCGCCCATTTCCTTACGACGTCGCAGATCCCACACCTTAATCAATTCATCCATACCTCCCGTAGCAAGCCACTTGGAATCTTGGCCAGCACAGGCAACACATCGAATCGAAGATACATGTGCTGGGAATATGAAGCGTGGCTCAAGACGAATCGAGTAAGAAGACTGCGAATCTTTCTGGACAGTGCCTTCTAAACCATACAAAAAGCGCTCGTACGTCCCCGCCACAATACGAATGCCCTTAGGTAATGGGCCCGTCTCACCGGGCTTTATTCCTTTGCGCAGTTGGTTCTCGTTTATTTGCTGGCGGTCCTGGGCCGCAGTTTTGGGAAGTTGAGCGACTTCAGCCTTCGTTGGTTTGTTGACTGGCGGCTCGATGACGCGTTGTTGCTTGGCATCATCTTGTTCTTCGCTTCGTTTCGACAATGAATTTTCAATGCGCGAACTCTTGGAAGAAACTGATTTCTTAGGTGCGGTATTTCCTTTATCATGCTGCGCGCCTGTAGCTGTCTTAACTCGCTTTGGCGTGCGCTCGTCACTCTTGTCGCCCTTGGGCGTGGATTTATTGGCGCGGACACCTGAATCGCTAGGTTTCGACTTGGTGCTTTTCTTCATCACGCTCTTTGCTTTGCGATAAGCAGTGCCAGACGCAGTGGGAGCTGCGGTTTTGCGCTTCAAGCCGCTTTGGTTCGCCATTGCGCACCAGCAAAAATTTTTGTCGCGATGCACGAACGCACGTAACATCCTCGGAAATGATGTCGAAGAGTCACGTGCCATACCGCGCTCATTCATCAGCCTAAAGTGCGACTCATTGATAAGGTTCTGGATGTTGGCACTCGGAATTACAAGGTCAAGCAATGTATGAACGCATAATTCAAACTTGATCTATAAGTGACGCTACTGTCAACTCTGGTGACGTGTAAGTAGATATCTATATGTAAGCATATTATACAAATTTAAAATGATGGTGTTCATGTTTCCGCAAATGTTCACAGTGGTGATTCAGTCTGTGAGAAAAGGCCTAAAGCACCCTCACCACCCAGACGAGTGCTGCTATACTTGCAGTCGAAAACTTTTTTACAACAATAAAAACCTTCGGTTTCATTCCTTGCTTTTTTCTTTTTTACATAGGCCCAAGCTGCGCCATTTCTTTCACATATTGCAGCTGGTCTGTACAATGAAGCAGCCATCGTGACTTGAACTGAACATTTGGATTTGTGTGACTTGAATAATCAGACAAATCAAGCTTGTGTCCATCTGCGTGGAATGGTTCGTAGATTCTTTTATGATAAAACAGGCCTGCACATGCCAACGCGGCTGCACCAGCTAACGTAGCAGGCAAGAACCCGCGCCAAGTGTTAGGCATCATGGCGCAGACGAGTGCAGGTTGATGCAGGGTGTGCGAATTAGCTGTGGTTCCACTTTGTCTCAAGAGAGATTCCACTGAGACAGCAACACGCAATTTACTCGATTGACGCGGTGTAATGAGCTGAGACACCGGTCGGGGACGAAGAGGCCTTTGCATGTGGCGAGCGGGGAAGTTCTTGAACATGGAAGAAGAAACGGTGATTCCATGGATCATACTTTGAGTGAATCTTCGAGAAAATATGTCCAAAGTCTGGAAATGCACCATAAATTTGAACACCAAACTGAGAAGGAAAATATATGATGGCGTCACACGGGAAGGAGGGGACGAGTATTGATCACGTCAGACCCTTTTTATCGATTGATATCGTACAAATTAGCACAATACCCCACAGCAACCGGCTATTGCCGGAGATATGAAATGTGGGGTCCAACAAGCCAGTAAAAGCAAAGACAGGGTAGTGAGTCATCTAACTTGGATGACGTAATTCTAATATTTATAATTTCACTACGTAATAAGACCTTGAACGAGAAGAATGGATTGGCTACATCGCCGGCTGGATCAGTGTCTGTGACTGTTAGTGTCTTGTGCGAAATGCGAGCAGCTTGAGTAATGATCGATCCTCCCGTACACTCTACTCCCAGACATAGGATTGGTGTATTGAATCCACGACCCATGAATGAGTGCCACGTGAGATAGTCCAAGCAAAATCGAGTCATCACAAGTCACTTTCTTATGATGTGTCGATACTTACGATGTTATCGCCTTTCAGTAGTAGACGGCCTGTCCACGTAACAGCAACAGAATTCATTGCATAGCCATAAGCAGGACAAACAAACATGTGGGTTTATGTTCGCGCATAAGATAGGTATATATCAAGTTCCGTGGTAAGCTCATCGTTCATCGCACCCGATATCTAACGTACCCAGCGGTTTTCGGTCCTTCTGTGCGTTCATATGTACCTCTTCCGCATCAGCCAGTGTTACATTCATAAACTCATCAAATCCCTTTTTACAAAGTTAATCATGCGTTGCGTGGTTCTAAAAACTTACAATGATCTTGCCTTCGAGGCGATATTCCACGTTGTCATACAGCCAGAGTGATACGCGCGTCTGTTGTTGCAAATGTCGGAAGATCACATTGATCGGCTGGATCATCACCCTCTGTTGTCTTCCCGACATATCGCGTGTGTATGAGGACAGGGCCTTGCAAGATAAGGTCAGTTGCTTCGTCGGCCTAGCTAGCTGTAAAGATCGATCACTCGCGTGAATCGAAGTGCAGAGAACGATTGTCAGTGTCGCATCACGTGATGTAGTGCGTACGGTTAGGACGTGCGACGGGTGTCACAACAGCACGCGCTGGCTGGCTACAGGAAGGGTGGTGCTACCGAGGATGAAGGAGCGCGATCCATAGGAACAGAAGTGGGCGTCATCTCTTGTCGAGACGGGTTACGGATTGGAGGTCTCTCTGTCAAGGTGGCGTGTAGATGCACGAGGTGTCTGCAACATATCCGAAGACTCACGTTCCCGAACGCGAGACTGCGCATGTAAAAAGGGATTGGCCTCAGGCGGCATGGCTAACTTGCCTTGGGCCACATGTTTTGTTGGTGATCCATAGGACAAGACACGTTGCTGTCTGGACCTAGGGGTAGCAAGAGGTGTGTAGAACGGGGTAGCTGTGATAGCCGACCTGGAACGCGCATGGCCACGCTTGGGCTTGGGTGTTTCAGGAGGTCGAAATACGGATTGCGCTGTACTGCCAGACAATTGCTGGCTCGCCTGCTGCTCGAATTCTTTGGCCTGCAAATAGAACAAAAGAAACTCAATACATTTGGCGCCCGTTGTGTCCATATTGGCAGCATCTGCGCTGGGCGAGGGACGTGCATTCATGACGCGGCGCACAATCGACAAGCCATGCGCATGTTCAAACGCGCGGCGCACATCTGTTGGTGCATCGACGAGAATGCACATAAGGGTATCAAGGGTATGTGGGATAAGCAGCCCCAAAGCACATGATGAATCATTGGATTGACTGTACTCGGCTTTCACAATGGCCAAGAACAGAGCGAGGGAACTCTTAGACGAACAGAGCTGCCGGCTCGTCTCATTGGTGAGGCAAAGCCCTTGTAGAATCGATAGTGCACATCCCATTTCTGATGCGAGTGAATTACCATCATCAGACGCCGTTGGTGAAAGTTTCAAGAGTATGTGAAGTCTACCCAGGAGGCTGAGCAAATGCTCCGCCAGGCAAGTTCGAACTCCATGGTGGTACACGGCCCAGTCGCAACAGCGTTCAACCTGGATAAAAAACATAGCACGCCGCGTTCCATTCTCTTTCGCTTGCTGGCGAACCTTGGGTAACTCGTGTAACACGCGCTGTGACACAGCATGTTCCAGCTGTACAAGCGCATACATGCGCTCATCTGAAGTTGCATCTGGCATATGAAACTGGCAAGCCGTGAGCAAAGCGCATTCCTGCATCACATACCGTTTCTAACAAGGGGCCAATTTCAATCACACGGCGAGTCCATGCTGCGGAGTCGCTCCCTGTACGGCGATGATGTGACATGTCATGCCAAAACAAGACTAGTCTCAGGGGAGTTACGTGGAGACATCGTGGCGAATGCCGATGCGTCGTCAAATGTGGCCCAATTTGTCTAAGAAAAATTATATTTGGACCAAGAATTCTGTGGTGCGCTATGGTAGCACCTATCAAGAAGCATATAGTCATTCAGATAGACAAAACTAGGGGTCTCCAATCGAAACACGCCTACAGTCGCAACCAGTTATCTTACTGTTGTCGCGTATGTGTAGGTATTTCTCCTTTAAGGTCAGAGACGTATTCGCCGCTGGGGGCAGCAGATGACGATGACGACGATGATGTCGAGGCACCTGTCGCAGCTGAATTAGCAATACGCGCAGCTTCAGCCTGCTTGTTCTTTCCAACGGCGTAAACAATACCGGCGATAAAGCCGACCGCGACACCGATGGAGTTATAAGGTGTCACAGGGTTGCCAAAGAAGAGCATTCCACTTAGAGCAAGAGGCAATTTATTTAACGCACCAACCATGCTGTAGGTTGTGCTGCTTGTCACACGGATGCACCAAGCCGTTGTGTAACTAATAAATACGCCTCCTGTGCCAGAGAGCAAGATGGCAAAAACAAGTGTCGAACGCTTTTCGCGAGGAAAGTTGTGCTCAAACGTCTCGACACTCCAGTTCTCGACAAGAAGCGACATAAACAACAGGACGGGGATCGATAGCAAGTTGTTGTAGAACATGGTATCCCAATCTTTGAAGCCCGTCAGCTTGATGCGCTTGCGCATAACCAGTACATAAGTCGCACTAATCATGCAATTTGCCAGCATCCAAACGTAGCCGTTCGTGGACCAGCTGGATAGTGTTGACGAGGACGAAGCTGCTTCCGAATTTTGCTGCGCCACAGCGGCAGCCAAAGGCGTGGCTGCGCCCACATAAGGCTTGACAGACAAGGGAGACAACGCGGTGTGTGGATGCATGGCGGACGCTGCTTCTGTGCGGACGCCCTCGCCCCAGCCTTCCGTAGCATGTGGCACACCTGTATAGAGATTGAGGGACTCGAATGCACGCGAATACAACGTCTTGGCCGTCGAGGGAGCCAAGTCAGGCCATGCGGCAATAATGGACGAAAGAACCATCAGGATAAACGACAAAAACACCATCGGTGTGATACGACCATTAAACCAAAGCAATTCACCGTATGCGATCAAAATAATCGTCAAGTTCTTGAAAATCGTATAGATAGGAATATCCATGTGCTGTAGAGCCTTGCTACCTGTGTAGATCACAAACACGAGCATCGTCGAGATAGGGAACCATGTCTTCACATCGCGCATGTTGAGTGTACGAATCTGGATCCAGCCCATGCATTTTGCCGCATACACCATCGCAACACCCACAGAACACTGGCACAACAAAACAAGTAAGTTCATTGTGAACTTTTCCCCCGACACGGTAAATTTATTAATCACAGTCATCGAGATGCTAGCAATGCAGTAGCTGAGCACAGCAGCAATAGCTCCAGAATTCGCAGTCGCATGGCTTGCGTTGCGCATAAAATTCTTTGTGACGGAAGCGACATCTGAATTGAGCAGGTGGGCTTGTGGTGACTCAGACTCCGGCGCTACGTCGCTGTGACGAGAACGTCCGAGCTCAATCTCATTGTCGTCCGGCGGCACATTCCGCTCGCGTGAGGTCGTCATCGACATGGGCGCTTTCTTTGTCTTCCTGCACAAGAAGTCCAAGGAAAAAAAGTTGCAACGGTTGTCACGTCCCACACTTCTTGTGCGTGAGCTTAAAATGGGACTGGGCGGATCTAGATGGACGCAACGTACGGTATCTTGGCAGCTACAGTGATCCTCCCTGACCGCGAAATCAGATCCTCACGTGGCTCCACGCGACCTCCATATAGACTTCTTTACTCGCGTTAAGAGCGGATAACTTGGATCGCTCATTTTGCGTGGAGGTGGAGACCTTTACGGCCGTGGAGAAACCACCATACACATACGCTAGTGGGTGATGTGCATCAAGAGACAAAATGGAGCAAGAAAGTGACACCATTCATTTTTCCATGTTGCATCGAATAGGTCAATGCGTGCAGAGTTGCTGGACAAAGTCATCTATGGAATTTCTCGGTCTATCACGCTTACACCCGATCATCCAACTCACTTCTATTACAAAAAAGGTCGCATGGACAAATCTGCCTTGTACACTTTCATACGACTCTCAGGATCGAGTCATGAGGCCAAGTCGAAATTCGCTAAGCTTCCATAGCGTAACACCAGTCTCTCGCATCAGCGCAAGCTATTCATTTCGCATTTTTGCACCTCATACATAACTACTTCGAGAATGAAAGTTCTTTGTGGATTTCCTCAAGTCGGTGCTTCCACTTGCCGACCTGTGCAACCTTGGCTTCCAGCTCCTTGAGCTCCTGTTCAATGGTCAGCTGACGCACATCACCAGCAAGATTGAGCACCTCATACTTGTGGTCGCCTTTGAAGTCAAGGAGGAGCTGGTGATACTTGAATAGGCTTGGGCGATGTGAGATGGTAATAAGCGTAATGCCGAGATCTTTCGCATGCGCGTACATCAGGCCTTCAACATCTGTGGACACAGCCGATGTGCACTCATCCAGCACGGCAAACTTCGGACGATGATAGAACAAGCGCGCCATGCCCATTCGCTGCTTCTCACCACCGGAGAGCACGTCCTTCCATTCCTTGCGTGTGGTCCAGCCACCTTCACGTTCAGGCAGATAAGCGAGGTGCACATGGCGGAGGATGTCCATGAGGTCCTCGTCAGTGCGGCCAGACTCGACATGCTCCTGATACGAGAACGGATAGATCACTTGCTCGCGTAGACTCTCCGTATTAAGGTACGGGCGTTGTGGGAGGAACATGATGTATTCGTTGTTTGGCTTTTCGAGGGTACCATCGAACAGAGGCCACAAGCCGGCGAGAATACGAGCGACAGCTGTTTTTCCCACTCCATTGGGACCCGTAATCAGCATATGGTCGCCTGGGTTGATCTGCATGTCCAGACTTTTTACCAGCAACTCGCCACCACGCTCCTGCCCTGGCGCGGGCGTCACAACAGGTGCATGGACGAATTTGATCAAGTCTCCGTTCTCCACGTGGCGGCCCTTGAGGTGGCCCAGGTCATAAAACGGTGCATCAGGTGGCAAGTCACTCGGACGCGGCACGCTCTGATAGTCATCATGCTGCAGCAGATGAAGAGACGAAATCAGCGAATACACACGCGATGTCTGTCCGGCGAGTGTCGCGACCCCCTTGTAGCTGTACATGAGACGACTACCGGCATCGGCAATGGCCAGCAGGATACGGCGGTTCGAAATGTAGCCCTCTGTCTGCTTGGCAATAAGCGGATCAGCATCAGCGGTCTTGCCCGAGGTCGCTTGCGCGCTAAAGGCCGGTATGGCCATCATGATGTAGCCACAGGCGGACCACGAGTACTTGAGCACAAAGTCTTCCATTGAGTTGTACCCCACACGAGCACGCAAGATTGAGCGGATATGGCGTACAAGCTCGTCAAAAGAGCGACGCAAGATACCTTCTTCCGTCGATGCACCATTGTAGAATGCGATTTCCTCTGCATTAATGATGAGTCGACTCTGTGCATTGTAAAAGTTGCCTTCCAGCTTCGCTTCGAGCGCAGCCAGTTTCCCGAACGATGGCGACACGGAGCGTAGCACATACGACGAGAGCACGTAGCCAATCATTGTGCCAGCAACCCCAGTAACTCCAAGATTGCGACTCATTTGCCACATAAAGATAATCATATCAAGCAACGGCTTAGACACATTCGAGTACAGATCCGACAACACATCACAGAACTGAGCAAGATCGTGTGTAATGTACTGGCTTACGGATTCAAGTCGGTTGTCCAAATTGGTCACGCGGTAAAAGTTTTGGTGGTTGTTTAGGTACAGGTCGTGGACATAGCGTGTGAGTCTTGTGCGGAATGCAATAGACAGTTTCGACTGCAAGAATCGGATCATGGCATTCGTGTATGTTGAAGGCACAGAAAGCGCGAACCACATGCCCAAGCCGCGCAAAAAGCCCCATTTATCCATGGAAATTAGCGATTTGACAATATAGCCATCCAGACGCGCTACCAAAAGACTCAAGTACGTGCGTAGCACGAGGAAGAATGTATGTAGCACAAACATGTATATTTCCTTGGAGCGCAGTGTGGGGAATATAATACGAAACAGGGCACGCAGCTGCCGTAAGAACTCGCGGTCAACACCAACGCGCATCGCGCTAGCACTTGACACACTCTCACCAGCCTCTGGGGCTATCTTTGCTTCATGGTCGCGAATCTTTCGGGCACTAGATGGTGACAAACCACCAAATACACCAAGCAAGTCCAGACGCTTCCGCACTGCTTCTTTATTCACGGGTGGCGGAAGAGAAAAGTGTGAGTAGTCTTGCTGGAACGTTTTGGGATCTGTGGGTGTTACAGACGCTTTGCGAAGTTGCCCACGGTGAGGCACTATCAAGTTGATGGTCCCGTCTCTACGATCAGTCGGGTAATAAAGTTGCTCTAGTCCCTGATCCAATGATACATCGTGCAGTCGTTTGCGATGTCGATGAAGTTTCAACAAGTGTACTCGCTTTTTGGTCAGGCCAACAATCTGCTTGTGACCCATAGCAAGCGCCAAAACCACCAGCGCAACGAAGGCACGGGTGCGCCGCGGCACTGTCTCCAACTTTGACTGAACTGCCGCCATAGAGTGCACTTTGGGGCGAGTTGCGGTCAAAAGATGGAGTCGGGAACGACGATGGGTTGACAACAAAGATAGGCGCGTAAGGTACGGCTTAGTTCATCAGCCGGCTGCATTGAAAAAATGACCCGGCTTGAGAACTGCCATTTTGTGAGTGGCTGTTATGCGGGGATGCATCACGTGAAAATGTGAATGCCTCGCTCGCTTTTCGCCTTCTCCATTCTCTCCACGTCCACACACTCCGATAACTTGGGCGAGGGGAGGGGGTCACGGAGATCTTTGGGTGTATGTGGATAGCGGCCGTGCTCTCGTCCTATCAGGTCGATTCTGCGCATTTCCCCACCTTGGCACAACTCTTGCCTTGTCGTCCTGAGGATAGAATACCCATAGCAGGGAGAAATTACGTAAGAAATCGTCACAGAAGCGTCGGCCGTTGCGTCGTCGGACTTGCGCGGCTCAATGGCGTGTGTCGGAGGCGATCTCAGCGGAGAGCGCGATCTAGCTGGTCGTTCAAGTGCGGCTGTGCGAGGCTGCCGCCCACATCCAAGGTGGAGAGTTCGTCGAGTAAGATTTGAAGAAGTTAAAAGAAATAAGACAGAAAACGAAAAAGGACATCAGAGCAAGAGCGCCGTTTCATTCGCTCTCGTGGTGTGTGAGAGCGGAACGACAGCCACTTCCACCCTCTTCGTGTCACACCCGCATCTACTGACTTGTCGGCATGTCTGCTGCGGGCACTACTGTCGACCCTGCACGAGCATCGTTTGCGAGTGCTAGATCGCAGCGTGCATCTGTGGACATGCCTCGCACGTCCATGGATCGTCCAGAGTCTCACTCAGCCAGCTCATTCTCGTCTTTGCGTCCCACGAGTGCATATCAGCCATTGGAAGATGCTCCAGGGTCCGTGCGTCCCGCATCGATGGCATTGTTTTCAGGCCAGCATCAGCGCCTGAGTGTATCGTCTACGTCAAGTTCAACACCTCCGTTTACTTTCAAAAGCACAGACCTGCGCAATGCTCTTCATCTTCACGACGCTCTTACTCGCAAAGCATACATGGAAGGTTATCTACTTGTGCGCCACTCGCTTGGTGTCGACGGCCAGCCCGATCACCGTGCAGGCCACTTTCATGACTGGACCGAGTGCTTCGTTCAGTTGCAAGGAACAAGTCTTAGCCTGTGGGAAGCGCGCCTTCTCAACCAAGCTGCTGCAGAAGGGCGGGAAGTACCGCCCACGTATATCAATGTGACAGATGCTTTCGTCGACTACATCGGGATGCATGTTGATGCACCCTTCTCTGATCCAGGAAGTCGCCGCACTTTGTACCATGTGTTTGCGCTTAATACGGCGGGAAAGAATTGCATTTTGTTCTGCTTCCATTTGCCGCCGCCTTGTGATTCTACCAAAGTGCAGCAACGATTATCAGTAAAAAATGAAAAACATCCCGAGCACAAGCCTGTGCTTGCGTGGCACCAACTTGGTCAGCGCTACTTGCAGTCATGGATTAATGCTATCCGTCTAGCCTCCTGGGAACGCATGCGCCTAGACGAAATTTATACTGGCGCACTGATTCGTGCTCGTCTTAGTGCTGTCAAGGGACCTGAAGTCAGTGACGTGTCGGAACTTGCCGTGCGTTCGCCACTCGTACGCGGACGACATGAAAGCTGGGTCCGTGCTCGGTTTATGGGGTCCACCGATTGGCGTCGCTGCTGGATGGTCTTGCACAGCCACTGGGCTGATGACGAGCCAACTAGCGGATTGCGCCGGTTCTTGCGCATGGGGCCGACAGGTGATCGAACCAGCAGTATATTTTCTCTACACCATGCTGGATCAAATGATTTTCACGGCCACTCCCATACACAACCACCTTCGCCGCCAGCTGGCATTCTGGCGTCACCAGCTGTGGCATACTTCTATGAATCGAAGCGGAGCAAACACCCTTTCGCGAGCTTGTGGCATGTCCAGCACGTGTATGCTGTCTATCCTTCGCGTTCAGACCTTGTAGAAGAGTCTGTCTTATTCAAAGCAGAAGGCTCACTGCCTCAGTCACCTGTCACGTCTGCCACGCTACATTCGCGTCAATCAGGGTGGGTCATGTTCATGCCTGATATACCAGCAGGCCAAACGCGAGGTGCGAATGCGGAGATGATGAAGTGGATTATTGCTCTTATGGACGCATTTCGGCTCTATGGCCGCCCTGATCAATTTGAATGGGATCCGCGAAGTCCTGCTTCACCGTTCTTTGCATACCCAATTGGACCTTACAAGGATCACTTGTTTTTGGATCGAGCGCTGGCTGACTACCTTAACATGTCTGTCGAAGATCACCTGACTTGCCGACACATGATGCATGAAATTATGGCCGCTCGGATGCGCGGTGAGAATACAATGATACTTGCTCCTCTTCCCGAGCTGCCGAGCACGCTTGAGCCTCAGGTGGCATTGCCTGAGGCCCAAGCAGCACAGTCAGGTGCCGATCAGGCGTCGGGAGTTCCATCATTTGGATTCGAGCGCCAATCAGTAAAACCACCTGATCACGTCGCCGATGCTGGAACTAATCACACCGAGCCGCGGGCTGAGAATGCGATAAACCAACCTAGCACCGAAGCTGATGCGTTGAACTATGATACAGTGGGCAACGAGAATGGTCCTGTGATGCAGTCATCACATGCTAATCAGGCGAACCAAGGCACCGGAGCCATGGATCCAGCTTCTTATAACTCTTCGATGGGCCAAGAAGTCGGACAATCAGAATGGCCCAATCATGCTATGGTCAATCAGGAGCCCACCAACCCACAGTCATCCAGCTATGCATCTACAGGTCAAGAACACATTCAAACAGCGCAGTCTACCGGTTATGTTATGGGACAAGAGGCTCTTGAGCCAGCTCAGACTAACACACAGTACGAAAAGAGTCAGCCAGCACAACCCTCTGACTTTGCAGCTGATTACTATGCTGAATCCTCGGTGCCATCATTCGCGCACTTTCCCAGCCCGCCTCATCAACGGGAACAGACTGTGTTGGCGTCCCAGCAAGCATCAACAGGCGACCCAAATATGAACTTTGTCAGTACCGATACAGACTCTGCCCAAGGCCAAGTACACGGCTTACCCGCAGACACTCGCGTGCCTGTTGTTTTGCCAGGTTCCAGGTACGAGAAAGAGCTCCCGCAGCCAGTCGAGTTGAGTCCTTCACATGCACAGTCATCAGAGGCACCTACTTCGAAACTGAAAGCTAGTGCATTCTACATCCCGCCACGTCCATTAGCAACGACATCGTCGTCGTCATTTTCTGGTCCAGTGGTGCACAACTTGGCGTCAGATCACACATACGACCAAGCATACCGTGAACTCGATCACAACCGCGTCGGCCAAGGCGAACAGGCCGTTATCCATGACTCGAATGCCCAGCATTACCACATGTCGGGCCAAAACCCGACACTCCCTCCACTGCCGATTGTTTCGACAGACCTAGACGACCTGGACATGACAATTCAAGCACTTGTATCACATCCGACTGGTGCTGGTACGACGGCGCAGCCCTCGAAGACTGATCCGCAAGAGTCGTCCTCTTCAGCATATGACATGACTCAGCTGGCCTCATCCATTCCATCTGTATGGAGCGAAGCAACCGGCGCCTCAGCGTCAGGCCCTGGATCTGGAACAGGGACAACACCGGGAACTGCATCCATGTCGACCTCGGCTACTACGCCAACACGGGGATTGTCGGGCTCTACAGGAGCTGTATTGCCAGCAGCATCGGCCAAAGCTTCAATACCGTCTGTCCCTGCTGAAATACCCGTTTCTGTTGATGAGTCCCAAGAGACTGTGCGCACCATGCCACAGCATCCGGTGAACCCACGGCATGACCTTATTTACGCTTGGCCTATTCCAAACGATCCTCAAGCAAAGGAACTTTCGCCTATCGTGGAAGTTCCTTCATCCCATTCGGAGATGTCCGCTGGGGATCGCCCCCCTATCAGTCATTACATGCCCCAGTCATCGTTTCCTACTGCATCTGATGCCCCGTCTAGTGCTCAGACATGCGATTACCGCACTTTCTATAAGCAAACGCCTTCCTCAACATCGTCTCACCTTGCCCTGAACGCGAGAGCCCCACCGGTTCCAAGCCAAAATTCGGCATCGTCTCGACCAACAACGGCTTCTTCATCTGTAGGCAGTGCTGCCGGTTCGTCGCCATCGCCAGCTATCCCTTCGACACTATCATTTCTTGCACCGTCTGTGGGTCCTATTGCTTCCATGTCCGTGTCGACGCCATCAGGTCAACAGGGAGCAGGTACTATCGCACCAAATTCTACAATCGCGGAGCATGCGGCGGAACCAGGTTTGAGGGACACAGCAGCAACTGCGAACACGTCAAAAATCACGAACCGACACGGTTTGGAGCATGCTCCCAATGATCCATCGTCACAGCCTCTGTCTCGCTCTGTTTCACCAAGCAGGACCGACCATGACTCCGAAGCTTACCTTCTTGAAGAGTACATGAACGACGAACAGACATCTATGCCTATACCATCGTCGATACCCACCAAGGTCTCAAAGAGTAAAACGACATCGGCGCCAGCCACTCACTCTGTCATCGTGCCTCTTTCTACTTCCTCGTCACCATCGACAGCTGCCCAAGCTAAGTCGCAGGTGCCCACTATGGAAACAGTCCCCTTGGAGGCTCGGGATGCACATGATGACGACAAAACGTATGGTATTCCTGAAGATCAGCACTCCCCCTTTGCTTCCGACACTATGGCACGGAAAGTCTCGCCCATGGGCACCACCGAGGCGTATCCATCATCGTTCGGGCGTAAGCAGCAGCCGCCTCCTGCGTCGTCATCATCGTCTCCATCGCTATCATCTGCGATTCCCGCCTTGCCGCATGCATCTGCTCGCCCAGGCCGTGCGCCTGGCGTCTCTCACATGTCGCATGACTGGGTCGATCATGACGAACATGCTTCTGGCACACAAAACGAAGAGACAGAGCCTGTCGATGCAGGGGATGGTGCACCTACGCTGTCGTCTTCGCTATCAAATGGCTTTGGATCTGGTTCGCTTGATGACCACTCTGAGTTCTGGCTCTCATCGTCGGCGCCTTTTCCGAGCGGCCAGCGCCAAAATCTTCAGCCTCCTCACATGTCGTACTCTCAATCAGCCCCCATTCCACACGCTAAGGAACCGAACGGCGTCTCCACTGCGCCTTTGGCGAATCCAACGTTCGCACAGCAGCAGTCATTGCCCTTTTCGGCATCAACATTGTCTTCGCTGCATTCCAATGGCACACCTTCACGCTCAACATTTCTCAAGCTCGATGAACCGCATTCTTCTAATTCGCATCCTATGACGGGGCTCCTCGCCTCTGCGTCCCAAGACCGCCTTAGTAAAAGTGCGCGTGCGCAGGAAGCAGAAGCTCGTGAGACTGGTCAGGCCCTCATCAATATGCCGAGCAAGCCACCTCCACCTCAGGCTGGACTTATGGGTGCGATCCATTCTCGTGAACGACGTACGCCAGGGCCTGCGTCCGGGACAGAGCGCGAGCGCGATGCACGACACAGTGGATTTTCTCGATCCACTTCAGGCTCACCCCCTGCAGGTCTTTCGGCTACATCTGCCATGCCGCACCATCTCTCTCAGCAGCAACAACAACAGCAAATGTTTATGAACATGTATTATTGGCAGCAGCAACAGATGATGATGATGATGGGCGTCATGCCCGGCATGTCCCGAGAAAGCATGATGGCACAGCAGCAAGCTATGCAAGCTGCCCAGCAAGCATACTACCAGGCATACATGCAGTTTGCATCTTCGACTTCATCATCTGGCAGCTCCACACCGAATCCTCCTCCTTCCATGTCTGGCTCCGGATTTCCACCCGGTGCCGGTGGCCCCATGTACATGCCCATGTCGATGCCGACGTTTACTCCTGTTCCCCCACCGGCGAGCTTTGATCCCAGCTTGATGATGGGCTTTGGCGTGACCCCATCGTCCTCATCTTCTGGTCACGGCTCACCCATGAGGGATAGCACTAGCATGCAAAGCCATCGATCGTCTTTGCCCCCCGGTACCGGATCTGGTGCTACTGCTTCCTCAACCTACCCTGATGCGCCAAAATCTATGAATCGACCACCTTTCGGCTCGCGAGCGTCGAATCGCACGTTCCAATAATTATGTTCATGTTTACAAGTAGTTTTTCACGCAGCTCACGCATCACATCCTCTACTTGCATCGAAGGATGAATTTCCAATGTCAGCACGTCGGCAGCTTCGTCGTCGTTGATCGGCTCTTCCAATGTGTCAAGCTGCGATGCAAGCATGTCCGACTTCATGAAGTGGTCTGTGCGCTTCGCTAGGCGATGCATCAGTAAGGGCGGATCGAGTCGTAAATAAACAAATACCGTTCGCACATCGTGTATGGAACGAAGCACATCTCGATATGCTCGGCGCAGCGCCGAACATGCGATAATGATACAAGGACCATTCAATTGACCTTTGTGCTCCTGTGCCTGTTTCGCTACCGACTTCACACGCTCGAGCCATGGCCAACGATCATCATCTGTTAGTGGCACGCCTGCTGCCATTTTAGCACGTGCTACCTGAGAGTGTAACTGGTCTGCGTCTAGGAACGGTGCGTCACATAGTTTAGCCAATTCGGCTCCAACCGTTGATTTGCCTGCTCCTGCAACGCCCTAGTTGTATGGTCAGCAACACGTTCAGTGCGTGGAACATACCATGACGACGATGCATGAGCGCATATGAATCATCTAAGGTTGATATGCAGAATTTATAAATGGCGTTTATATTTTAATACGTAAGAATGTGTATGTAACTGGTGGCCGACCTGCTCTCGAATGAAGCAGGTCGATCTGCATGAATCAGCGGGGTGGGCGTTTTGAAAGCAACTCCGTATCAACACACTTTAATGTCGTTTTTACACTCATTGGCTGTGTAGAGAGAAAATGCACTCATGACATAATACATGGCGGCGAGGATAAACAAAAGTACGTCGTTACGCGTATAGGAAATAAACGCGCGCGTATTCACCTCTCTTAGATGAACGCATACGTGCGAATTTATCTAGCACGGTTAACTCGCGTCGCGAATACATCAAGGCGCGTCCGACGATTACGTCAAGACCAAGTTCGTGGGTGATGACTTGGCAGCTGCTGGTGTTGTGGCTGGTGAAATAGAAGAAGCAGTATCAATAGCAGCATTCGCTGACAATGTGGATGATGATGACGTTTGTGACGATTTGTGCTTCGATGTGGGATGCGGATTCATATCAGCAAATGCAATAGCTTGCTGCAGAAGCGTTGGCCATGTGACAGCATGCTCACCTGAACCTGGTGCATGCAATACAAGTAAAAGTTCATTCATTTTCATGTTCATATTTATGTCATGCCTGATTGCATCCGACCACATCGAATCCAAGTCAGTCTCATCTTCAGTAGAGAACCCTGGATCCATCGCATCTTCCAAAGTGAACTGAGAGCGTAGATTCGTGACGGCATTCTGTGCCGTCTTAGAGACATCTCCACCACCTGATGCAGACCTAGTACTATTCGCATAGGAGTGGCGCCTGGAGCCGATATGAGATGTTGGTACTTGCAACATGCGCTGTTCCCGATGGCGTTCATATTGTTCAGAAATAGCAGGCACATAAATTCGGGCAATCAGAAGTCGACCATGCTCACATTCGACAAGCAAGGGTGCGCTGGTGTCATGCTCGCTCTCTCCATCCATGGCGGATCCACTCTTGTCTTCTGTGTCAGAAGACACCCACGTTCCATCAAGAGCACTTTGTCTGATAGAGGCGTATCTCTTGCTCGTCGGGTCAGGGCTCGAGTGATCGCCACTACGGGCAGCGCGGGACTCGCGACGACGTGGATTTGATGGACGGCTTGTAGCGGACATATTTCGGCGCACTTTTTTCATGCCCTTTTCACGCCATGAAGAAATGGAAATCGCGACGAGGGTTCGAGCGTGTTCTTCTGACGATGGCGGTGTTTTCGTTTCGGGTGCCATGAGCCCAGCTCGTGGTCGAGGCTCTTGTTCTTTACTGATCTTGGTCGCGTAGCCATACAAATCAGCAGAGCGATCGCATACTATCAGTGCTGTGTCAGCGCCATTTTCATCGGGATCATCCCCGATCAATGCTTCCAACTGTGCCGAAATAGATGATATACGAATCATTCGCACGTCTTGGGTTTTAATAGAACGTCACGAGAAAAAAAAAAGACAGCAGTCGAATGCGCCAAAACCAATGCTGATGTAGAGCAGAGGATCCTTCACACCAATAGTCGGGTCAATACGCGTCTTTCGATACCCCCGCTAGTTTGGTGGGAAGTAGTGCGGCTTCTCGTGACGATCACTAGGTCTTGGACGCGACGAGCTCCTGGAGTGACTTTCTCGCAGGGCGTCGTTATAGTCTGATTTGGACGTTGCCCTTTACGTCGCGATCTGTGAGCAACGATTGGCTACAGTACGTGTCAGGTGGACCTATCAGGAGACCCAATGTGATTATCTAATAAAACATACGTCAGAATCACAGGATTTGTCCACGTGCTGTGCGTTTGAGCCAAGTGCAACAGGCTGGATTGCTGTCTAAATCCAAGCAGGACCCACCAAATACACATCAAGCTCCATCAAGCTTCGTCGGACGTTGCAAAAACGTTGGACTGTTCGTTGGGGTCTGATTACCAACTTTTCCTATATATTTCTTGTCTGTGAGCAGTGTGCGAATCACTTTCAAGACTTACGCCACCGCACGTACAAGAAGAGTCGAAGTTCGTGGGTTTTGGAGGTGTCTTGTTTTAGTCCCAGGAGAAGAAAAAAAAACGTCATCAACAAGATACCTATTCATCCATTGATTGATACCTTCTTTTGTTAAAAGCAAGATCATCTCGCATTCATGGAAGCTCTGGAAGTGGCTCGTGCTCCTGAGAATGAACTCAGGAATGGGAATTCTCACGCATCGATGAACGCTTCGGATCATGGTGGTACGACTTCTGCAGCAATTGCAAGCCGATCGCATAATCCGCGCGACTCATCGACGACGAAGTCTGATGGAAACCGATCAGCTGATACCTCTCATGGGAACAAAACGAACTCTAACAAGTTTCGCTGCCGGGTTGCTATGGCCTGCGTCCATTGTCGGCATCGAAAGATTCGATGCGACGGTGCTCAGCCGTCCTGCTATACGTGCACACGGCTGCAGCGCAAGTGTGAGTATGAGCGTGTTTCCGAACAAGACAACTTGCTCTCACGCGAACGCAAGCGCCTGAGCCGCGAGCGCAAGGCTGCCCGACTTGCTGCGTCGGCATCTCAAGCTGCCGCCGCTTCGCAGCCCACCCACGGTCAGGCACAGGGACAGCCGCAAGTGCAAGTACCAACTCAGCAGCTGCATTCTGCTCGCTCCCAACAGACGAAGCACCAAACTATACCAGCTTCATCGCTCCCAACGTCTTCTGACGAGAAAAACATTGTATCTATGCCGCAAATCCAACCGCCTACATCCAAATCTACCACATCACCATTTTCTTTGTCCATACCTAGTTTAGGTGTCACGCACACGCCAACTGAGGTGGCACCAGCCCTGATTCAGCCGCCCAACGATCCTGCCATGGCGTCGGCGTGGTCTTCAGGTGCCAATACGCTTGTTCCATCCAAGGACCTGATGCCATGGGCTATTCCTCCTTCTCTGACGACCACCGATGCTGCGACGCTTACAGCGACGAACTCTATTTCGCCTTCTCTGAGCACCATCTCTGGCACTCTTCCAAATGACGCACTGCCTTCCCTACGATCCACCGCTGACCCTAGCTTGTTAGAGATGAGTGCGCCACCATCAGCCTTGTCTGATGCATCGCCTTCATCGCCGACGGGCGGCTTGGCAGATGCCACGTCTTTATCGCCTACTGAACCGCCGTTCGGGAGCGACACAGGAACGACCCTTTCTTCCATGTCAGCTGGTTCGTTGTCTTCTGAAGCAACGTTGGTTGATCCTTTGGAACTTAAGACGTCTCTTGATACTCCCTTGAAGCTGTTTAGTGACCAGCATCTTCCCAGTTCGATGGCGGCGGCCACTCCCTCGTCCGTCGACTCGCTCGCCTTTAGTGATTCGACCACGTCACACGCATTTGGTAACAAAGCATCGATGGCAACATCACCCCTCTCACCGCAATTGGCTCCACCTTCTTTTGATACCATTGATACCGGCTTTGATCACTGCTCACTGGGTAGTTTTGACCCTGACTCTGAAGAGCACGAGGCGGGCTTGGGCTTGTATAGCTCCTCCTTGCCCACTTTGGGACATACCGGTCTTGGTATGGACCTCGAGCCCAGCAGTCTACCTATCTTGTCGTCTTGGGCGCACCCTTCTTCCATGGTGTAGAGAAGGCTATACTTGAGAAAGAAAAAGAGAAAGAGAGAGAGAGAGAGAAACAAACAACATGCCAAATTAGCTTGCATGGTACGAGCACCAACACGTCACTGTTCGTTTCTTGACGCTCCTCTTGATTCATGGCATTGTACGCACGCCACTTTTTTACTCTTTCCGTTCTTTTTCAACCTTCCCTTGAGTCATGAACTTTTATACACTCTGATGCCAAAGTTCCCTCTTTGATATTCCAACACAATACTGTTCACTTTTCGCGCAGAATCCGATCCTATGGAACACCCGCTCTCTGTGATTCTTCTGAGCCCTTTTCCTTCAGCATTTTTCTCGCAAGTTGCCCTCGGGTAAGAAAAAGATGAATTCAGGTATTTCTGGGATGTGCAACGGGTGGAAAACAGCTCTGCTCGCTCACTTCAGACATATTTAGCGAAATCCGCCTAAAGCCCTTATCCGAAACGGCCGTGCAACAGATATTATTTATCTTCATTGATGTGCCAGTTAGGACGCGGTCGTATCTCATCACGTATCTCTTTTATCCGTCATGTATCCCCACTTATTATCAGTTTATTCTAGTTGCTATGTCAATGGCGAAAGGAATGGTGGCAAGAGCTAGCATGTCGTCTCTGCCCTCGGTCGTTCCGTGTGTTCGTTGCTTGATGCCCAGGATAGAAGGCGCGTCTGACCCGGTACGCACATTTGCAGTGTTGTCTTGCGCTCCATAGTACGATAGCCATGTCGTAATGTGATGGTGAATTTCTGTTTTGGACTCGTTGTGCAGGAGAGAACGAGTGTGCTAATCTATGTGCGTGACAGCTTATACAGACTCATGCGAAGCGCTCCAGGACGCTGGTCCACTCACCTCACCCAAAGACACTTGGCACCAACGGTCTTGCATCCACACGACGGACCAGGTGCCTTCTTGTGAGGTTGGCACGCGATACTCATTCGCCTGCCACTGATTGACAGTATGCGTCTCCAGGACCTTGGGCCGAGCATGCGTATCGGCTGGCTCTGTCCGTTGGTACGTGAATGAGAATGGCGGCTCGCCCTCGAGGGTGAACACGATTTCGGCATGACCACCTTCACGCAGTGACTCGACAAGATTTGCGCCTGCCGACACGTGTGCGCTAGGGAGTGCATGAACAATGCGTTCAATCGGGGCGTGTGTCTTGCGACACGTATTTGAGCCATGCGCGGCGCCGAGCACCGACAGCACGCCAGGTCGGTCAGCCAAGCGCCAGAACTCGGCCTTCCGCGCAGTCACATGCGAGGTCCTACCTAGGAATGTGTACTCCACAGTCCATGGCGACATTCCCTGCAGTACAAAGTCCATGCGTTCGCCTACACAGTAGTGCATGCGGTTTGTCACGGGAACGACGCCGGCGCTTTCCACCACGTCGACCAGCACTGACGCTGTGGCCGCTTCATTGACACAATGGGCATCTTGCACACGCTCCACACGTAATTCCCATGTCCCTGGCACGCTCATAACGGTGGGTGGCATCACATGCCATGTGGACTCGTGCACGGTCTGAGCGAAGCGTGTGGGGGCTGCCTGACCCTCGATATGCACGGGCCGGAGGACCATGTCCACTTGGAAGGGTGGCGTGCCGAAGAGGTGCAGTATCGGCCTCCGCTCCCATGTGCCACCCACACAGGCTGTGATGCGCTGAGGCTCGTCGTGAACGAACTTGGCGTCTGGCCGCGGCCAGACGCGGTACTCAAGCAGGGCAGGCGCCGCAGCAGCTGTATGTGGATAGAAAGCGTCGCTGATGCTCACGATGTTGTACGAGAACCAGCCAGGGACATTCGTCTTCAGCGGCACAGACGCGTTAGGTTCTGAGCTGGAAAGTGTGTTGCCACGAGTCAGTGTTGTGCCACTGTCGGCCAGGGTCGTCTGCTGGTACTTGACCTCAACGGGTGGCTGTCCTTGCAGCGCGATCGTGGCTGTGTAAGGCGTCGACACACACACGGGCGGCAGTCTCACGACTCCGCCTTTAAGCCCATTGGGTTGTGTAGTGTCGACGAAGAATGCGTGTGGCCGCGGGCGCATCACGACCTCGGCTGTCTCCTGCTGCGGAAGTACACTGCCGGCGCAATGTGCGTCACGCACGCCAGTAATGGTGTAGGAGCCAGGCTCGCTTACGCGCAGTGCTTCGTTTGCATCGTGCAACGTGGCTGTGCCATTCTCGCGCCCATGATCAAGTGTGTAGGAGATGAACCAAGGTGGCGTACCTTTGAGCCGAAGAGGCAGGTCTGCGTACGTGTGTTCCTGCACAACCGCGTGCTGCCGTGCGAAGCCCACGGCGGCGTTCGGTCGACGCACATCCACACGCAAGTCGCGCGTGGCAAGTCGACGCTCACAGCCCTTGCCATCACGAAGGCGGAGGAGCGAGACGGTAGCACGTCCCTGGTGATTTGGCGGGAGTGTCAAATTCAGCGTCGTCCGCGCTTCTTCGATGTTGTCGACATGCCAGTACACAGGCTCGCCGCCGGCTCCACCACGCGTCGAGTATTCAAGCGAGTAGGGACCGGTGCCTGAGAAGGCCACATCCGCTTGCACGGTCGGTTCACCGCAGCTGCTGACGACCGCATCCTGATCGCTGTTCGCACCAACAAACGACGCGGAGGCAAGTGGATGTGCGATTTGCGTGAATGAGGGCCCGTCGAGAGGCACATGCTGGTAATTGGCATCATTCAGCTCGAGGAATCGGTAAGTGACGAGGCCCTCCATATTAGGCCAGAACTCAAGCTCATCGCGCGTCTGGTCACGCACCACGCGCTCGTGCCGTCGGGGTGCTTGGCCGGCACGTTGCGTCTCGTACACCAGGCGGAATGGCGGCTCACCCTCAAGATCCGATAGAGCCTTGACTCCCACGGTGCCTGCACACGGGTCTTCGATGCTCTCGAAATGGATCGATGCTCGTGGCAACGGCACGTCCACCACCTCACACGTCCACGGTGAGCCGACTTGGCCCGCACAAAACTGGGACGACAAGCCCTCAATCGTATATAGCCCTGTCTGATCGAGGCGCTTCGTGTGCGTGCCCCGCTCGAGCGTCCAAACGACTTGACGGCTGCGACCACCGCCAGACGCAAGTGTCTTCCACGTCGTTGTCGCATTACCGTCGGGCCTGTGGACCACCTGCACATCCCAAGCGTCTGAGGGCCCTGCTTGCTGCAGTTGCACACGCACATCGAGGCCTGGGCTAGTCCGCAGGAGCTTCAGCGGTCGCCCAGGCACACACTGCATGGGATCAAAGTGCACTTGCGCCTGCGCATGCACTTGCACATCGTAGGCATCCTGAAGCGCCGCTGCATTCCCGCATGCATCCCTCACGCGCTTCAGACGCACAGTCTGTGTGCCGGGCAACGGCAGACCCAGAGCAATGGTCGCGGGCATGTGGGGCGAATGATGTAGGAGTGTGTGTTGATGTTGGATCTGTTTTCGCGGCTCTGAGCCGCGGAGCAGCTCATACTCAAGCGAGAGCGGCGGCGTGCCATGCAGCATGACCTCAACGAGTGCCTCCTCGCCCATGCAGTAATCTGATGCGCCATGTACGAATGATGCTCGCGGACATTCAACGAGCGTGACGGTCTCTGGCCCGACGAGCGCTTCGTTGGCCTGCCGGTCGACGACGGATTCCAGCTGCAGGATGCCCGTGTGCGTGATGCGCAAATCATGCACAGTTTCAACCGGCATGTCCGAGGCTCTTTGCTTTGCTGCCTGCCGTGCACGTTTGCGCTCCGCCAGCGAAAGCACATGTGCACCACGCGGCACATCGGGCTCTTGGGCCTCAGTGCCAGGAGCTCGTGCGCGTGTCTGCGCACTAGTCTTGGGATGTTTGATTGTATGTACACTCTTGTGACCTGAGACAGGGTCTGTGATGGAATAAGTCAGTGAAGCAGGCACGGTCTGGTTGAACACGACGGGAATGTGTACTTCTCGCACATTCTCGCCCAGACACATGCACGTCGTCGCAGGAGCAAAGCGCGCCGTCCCATACGGCACAATGTGGATGGTATGTTGGCCAGAAATATGTGCGCGTGGGCGCACGATGTGATCAAGGCGTACGCGTCGCTCGCCGACGCTCCATACCGCCGGTCCTGGAAGCACGGCTGGCACCCACGCAAGGGCGTCATCGTATGGAAGGAGTGCTATCGCATCTGCCGCAGCAAGTATCAAAAACAGTCCCACATAGTGCCATGCTGTCCATGGCCGTCGCAGCGTTCGCGCTGCCTGCTGGGGTGGTGCGACGGCTGAAGCTGGTGTGCCAGTAGCACGTGGTGGGATCGCCAGCCAATGCAGGGCATAGCATAGTGAAAAATCCAGGAGAAGCACGACAAAAAACGACGTCGGCTCAAATAACTGCATCATGCCATGCGCTCGCGGTGCGTGAAACCAATGCACGGCCACAAGCCGCATCCATTTCCACGCTTGCACCCCAAAGAACGCGGCCGCTGCATAGAAGCGCTGTGTCGGCGCGTCGACAACAGCAAGAGGTATGCGCGGCTCACGCACATGTCCACGCCCTCTTGTGGTCCCGCTCGTCGCGGGCATCAAGTGCGAGTCAATGAATGTGTGTCAGTGCGTGTGTTGAAGAAAAAAAAACCGACACACGCTTCGGCGGACTAAGAGCAGAGTGCCAGAGACACCTTTGTCGGCCCACGCAGGTGGTGGAGGGCATATTGGGACGAGCGCATGGAATTCAGGTCACGTGTATTCATACACACCTCTAGTGCTACGTTGCCTGCGTCGCGACCTCGTCAGGCGGCGACAACGCGCCGTTTCGTGATACAGACGAGCTTCTAGCAATACAGACGCACATATGGCGGTCAAGTCCAAGGCTCGGTACGTGCAATGATGCTTATACTAGCGTGGTAATTGCGCGGCTCATGTCAACGGCCGGCACTGGCTTCATGTACACGACGCGTCGCTTGCGTGTGGCTGAGCGGCTTAGTCTGATGAAATACGATCCTGTGGGTACGTGGTTTTTTTTTTCGCAGCCCCGCTCACGGCAGTCAAACGACATGTCCTCTTCAAGGAAGTCAAAGGGAAGAAGTAGTGGCACTTCTACCTATATATATCAATCAATCAATCAATCTATCTATCTATATATATACCTAGAAATTCTCGAAAAAGTCCAGGTCGGCATGCGTGAGTTTACTTTGGGAGGAAGTCGTGGAGGTGGTCGGAGGAGGAGGAGGGGGTTTTGTGAATAGCGTTGAGCTATTCGTTGCCTTCGTGCTCGTAAAGGAGGGAGGTGCAGAGATCTGTGACGGTGGCGGTGGTGATGCATCTAGAAGCAAGTCCACAGGAGCAGCTGTAGTAGCATCGCGAGGCGTCTTGCTGTCGCTGGCTGCTTTTCTATTCGTCGTCCTTGCTGTCGATGCTGGTGCTGGTGGTGGCGGCAGCGGTAATGCTGGAGGAAGAGCTGCCTTGTTTTGTGGTATGACAGGCTCTTCATCCTTATACGATGACTGCAGTGCAACCATCGTTTCGAGGCTTCCATATTGTTCGCCACCACCGCGATGGACGAACGGACCAGGTTTTGGTGAATATGGAGCATCATACAACGTCGCGGCTCCCCGATCGTCGTCTGTATATGCCTGGATGTCGCCAAATTCGTCCGTGTCATCAGGATCGTATCTGTAAGGATCGTAGCCGTCAGGCTGATGCACAATAGTATCAGCATCAGAGATAGCTCCGCGCGTGTCTTCATAGGGGTCATCGTAGAGCGGGGCTGGATCATAGGCTCCACTCATTAGAAAAGGACGAGTGGTTGAGGGTGCCTTTTTCGTTGTAGCAGCATCGAGCCACGCCAAGTCGTCTGCATTTAGCGTCGAGCTAGCGCCTTGAGTCGGTGCGAGCTCTGATCGCATAGGTGGAGCGGTCTGAAAGTTGGGCGATGTCACTGATACGCGCGTTGATACTCCAGGCTGAGTGTCTTGTGCTTCCAACGACGTCTTGCTTGGTTGCTCGGCTTGTGATGACGTACCAGGTGATTTGTCTGATAGCGTCGATGACTTGGTCGAACGCTTCAACCAACCACTAATCCGGCTTGCTGCTGCTGTTGACGGCGTGTTTGCCGCATTAGGTCGGGTGGGCGGCGTCACACGTTTCCAACCTTGCGCTTGTTCGGCTTCGGCTGCTTTTTTAGCTTCCTGCGCTGCTGCTGCGCGTGCTTGTCGCCATTCTGTCATGCGGGATCCTAACCGAGAAATTGCCGAACCGACACTGCTTTTTGTCGTCGTAGCCATGGTTGCGGTAGAGTCAGTGGTATCTTGTGATGTGGTCGGCAGCACATGGGTACCTGAAGTGTCAGACGGGCTGGTTCCATGTGATGGTAGCTGTGGCTTTTCGTCTTGCTGGACAAGCTCGGATTGACCTGGTGCCGGCGATGTGGTATCTTGCGCAGGGTCATCGGCTTCAGCTGAGGCGACAGTGGCTGGCTCGTGGCGTTCTGCATCCTGCGCGAGACTTGCTATGTTATCCTCTTTTTCCTCTGGCTTATCTGATTCCGTAGAGCCATCATTTCTCGGCATGGGATCGCCCTCGTTCCACACGTTCTCATGCATCATTAAAGAGGCAGAAGTGAGCGATGCCAAATGGGCATCGTCTGCCGTCGGCTCAGGAGCCTGTTCCATCGATAAATTCCACGTTGCACTCGGTTTATTTAGGTCCTTTACATGCACATCGGTCGAAAGTCGCTCATCCGCGACAGCAGGTATCGCTGGCTCAGACGACACGGGCACAGCGCTCCATGGGTCCACGTCCAAACTAACAGGCGGCACGATAGGCAAAACATCCTCTTTTGACTCAAGCACGATCGGAGGAGAGCTTGTACTCACCGTGGATGTCGGCCCAGCTGAGGGCGTTTCAGCCTCGTCCGCCCAAGGACTTGCCCACGGATTCATCAAGCCCTGGAAGGGAGTGGGCGGAAGGTGTAGGAGAGTGTGGAGGATGACACACACACAGGGGGCCTAGTCGACAGCAACTCAAGATCTAACACATAGGTACACATGTGGCAAGCGAGCGCGCTTTTTGAAAAGCGCGCCCCCCCACCCCCGCCTGGTAACCTCACGGCCAAGCTTGAAGAGCGATGCAGCGGAGGTGCACGCCTCTATTTCATGATCACGTGATACATCGAAGGTTTCTGCTGTTGTCCTTGCTGCTGTGACTGCCATCACTCGATACGGCGCTTCCTGCCTTAGACAGCTCGTCTTGGTACCGTCTTGTCCGTCGGCTGGGTGTGAGGAGGAGTGTATCTCCCTGCCACTGTCCCTTGTCGTTGCTAGACCTTCTATCCACCATGTCCTCATCAATACTTGCACGGGGGATGCGGGGTATGTTTGCGATGCGACGAGCGCCTCTTTCTCCTGCTTGGACGTCGACTCGAGTGCGTTCACGAACCGTTGTCAGCACGCCCACACCTGTGCAGACAAGAAATGAAGAAGAACCACTTATGCCATCTACTGCATCATTTCTACCATCTACAGATGATGTGGCGCGAGCTCGGCAGCTGCTCCGTTGGATCTGGCTCGAGCCAACACAACGCGAGGAGCTCCAGTCGTTTGTCGACCGCCCAGAGACGTCTGTTGCCCCATCTTGGTTCACGTCGACATATGTAACAGCTCGGCAGTACAGAATGGCACGCTCCCGGCTGTGGGTGCCATCCATGGAGCGGGTCGGTGGTGACTTGAACGCATTTTTGGACGGCGAGTTCGATGCAATGCGTATCAAAATAGAGCGCGCACAAGATCCATTTTTGACTCTGGATGCTTGGGACGCAATGGATCTGGAAGAAAAAGCTGATGTGGTGTTCCAGCACGTATGGAGGGGCATGTCCGAAGAAGAGCGTGTAGCAGCACTAACGCGCGTGACATTTGAATGCGCTCGGCGTCTTGGGTGGCGCTCAGGCTTTTCGTCCGGCTTCCCGGGCATGCCGGATGATGCAGTCGATCCTGTCCAACAAGTTGCAAAACAGCTGCGATCATCCGGCTCGAGCAAGTCGGCTGTGCGGCGAGCCCTGCAGGCAACGGAGGATCAGCGTGCGTGGGACGCTTGGCAGGCACTTTCGCCGGCCGAGCGACGTGCTGAATGGGACACAGCGTGGCGCCAACGTGATCGATCGATGATCTACGTAGACGATGCACCCACGACTCGTTTGCTCGGAGCGCCCGCCCCGCGCTGGTATGCCGTGCCGCAGCGTGCTGGTTCGCTGCAGTTCTTGCCGAATGTCATGGTGCGTTTGGTCCGGAACTATACGCCCCGTGGCAAGCCATACGATGTATGGAAAGCAACGTTCCGTGTGCCGCTAAATATGCACAAGCACTTGCTCCGCTCCTACCTCCTGGCGATTTACGGTCTCCGTACGACATGGGCACGCTCGATGGTGTACCGATCGAAGATTGTATTTAGCGCAACAAAGCGTCGCCGAGTCGTAGGTCGAGGCCGCACATTCAAAAAGGTCGAGGTCGGTTTGCTGGAGCCATTTGTCTTCCCAAGCGTGTCGCAAGCGTTCTTGCGCACGCACCTGTTTAGCCAGGAAATGCTGTATGAAGAACGACGCCTCATGTTCAAGATGACCAAGGGCCGCCGCTGGCGAGGCCACAAGAGTGTGCGTGACCTTTCACGTGCACTGGACAACAACTGGGCTGCCCAGAGCGCTGGTGCGCCAGACGAAGAGCCAGTGGCGAAGCGGCCCACGGCCCAGCTGCTTGTGCGGAAACGGTCGGTGCCTACGGCTCGCCACAGCAACATTCTGTCCGTGATATCTGAACGTCGTGCGGAACGAGAAGCACGCGTGCAAAAGCTCTTGGACGAGCAGCGCAAAAATACATCGTCGTCGTCATCGTAGTCGTTATTTTCGTAGTATCTATGATGATGGTGCTGGCAAATATTCTACAGTTAGAATCCTCGCAGGCCCAGGATGTGGCGAACATCGCTCGCATATCGGAGGCCATCCAAGATGGGAAGCAGGTCTAGCAAGGCTTCGTCATTCGGGTCATGTGTCCAGCCCTCAACTGGTATGCCATTCGCCTCTTGCAGTAGATAACTGATAGGCGAATTGTCCACTAAACAGACACGACTGAGATCTTCCTCGACAATCTCAAGATCTTTGAGGTACGAGCCATTTCGCAGTGTGCATGAGTCGCGGAACAGACGCCCACTGATGAGCCCTTGCCCACCGTCAAGCCAGTCGATCACCGGATCTGCGTACTCTTTCATTGACGCTGTGAAGATGACCACATGGTACCAGGAGGCGACTTTGCGCAGAAAATAATCAACCCACGGACGCTTATAGACCTGGTAAAAGACACGCCGCCCGTCAATGTGCACTTCAATCCCGCGAATCTGCAGGCGTGCATGGGAAGGTATGCCTGATCCAAGACCTACAATATTCATCACAGCATCTGTGATCCTAGTTCCCACATGATCACGGACATTCCATGTATTCCACACGGATGCGGAGCCAAGTCGTGAGTGGATTAGGGTTTCGTCCAAGTCTAGGACAAGTACTTTGGGTGTGTGCTGTATTATGCCTGGCAACTTTCGTACTGAACTCTCGTTTCTATCCTTTCGCTCCGGTTCGCTCTGCGACAAGATTGACGATGATGATGACGACGACCTCCCACTTCCATCACGTGCTTTGCGTCGCTGTACAAGTATCTCTACGCTGGGGAGTGCACTCGTCTTGGCACCCAAGGTATTCTCGTCCATCGTCCTACCTCCGCGTGCGTCCGCAACGCGGGGCACAGCGGTCGTCTGCACCCGTGGTGGTGACAACCTAATTGACCTCAACGCACGAGGCCCCCAAAGATTTTTGATATATGGATGCAGGCTGAAACTTACGCAAGCACCGTTCGGTTCGAGCCCTCCAGCTACTGGGGCCGTCACCTGGAGGGGTCTGCCGCCGCCAGTGCGCAGTACGAGGAATTATGTGGAGATACACGAACTTGTAAGGGCCTTTGGAGTAGCTCGACGGACTGAGCGAGTACATCCAAAGTTCTGTGTTTCCATCAGGCACCTCCACTACACGCCACACGTCGTACAAGCCGGGGGAGTGCATGTGTGTTGGGTTCAAGCTTCTAGCTGAGCAGGCACAGTGTCAAGCCAAGCCGAGTCACTGATATATTCATATCTGGCAACATCATCACATCACCCAGCAAGCTCACATATCAAAGCGCGATCGTATGTCATCTTCAACGCGGCCCACTTCATCGACGGGACAAGAGTACCCGGTCGTATTAGGCTACAAGATCGTACAGCTTCTGGGCGGTGGTGGATTTTCTCGGTATGTTGTCCTGCACGTGGGCTTACACCTGGATCAGTGTGTTTCGTGCGATCAATCCAGAGTCTGAGACGCATCCACAAGCTGCTGTGAAAGTCGTATCATACCAATCAACGACGAATCGCCAACCTATTGATCGACGTGCTCTACAAAAGGAAGTGCAAATTCACAGTATCCTCAAGCACAAAAACGTCCTTGCATTCCTGGGATCGGTCGAATATGCCGTGGCATCATCAGCACCTAGCAACTATGTTCGTGGCCTGTATATTCTTCTTGAGCTATGTGCTGGTGGCGACTTGTTTGATAAGATATCGCCTGATGTCGGTGTAGATGAAGACCTTGCGCACTTGTACTTTACCCAGCTCATGTCAGGTCTAACTTACATTCATGGACAGGGCATCACGCATCGCGACATCAAGCCAGAAAACATGCTCTTGGACGCGCAAGGCAACTTGAAAATTGCTGATTTCGGTCTGTGCAGCGTGTACAAGTACAAAGGCAAGGAACGTACACTCCATGGCACTTGTGGGAGTCTTCCTTACATTGCGCCGGAAATGAACGGCCGCCCATACCAGGGCGAGCCTGTAGATGTATGGAGCTCGGGTGTCGTGCTGTTCGCTATGCTTGTCGGCAACACACCTTGGGACGAACCGACGTACCGAAGTCCTGAATATACCGCATATCTTTCAGGTGAGCTCCTGCGTATAGATCCCTGGACCCGCATCAGCGGCGATGCTCTCTCGCTCCTCCGTCGAATGATGCATCCTGATCCAACGCGTCGTGCATCTCTGTCGCAGATCCAGCGGCACAGATGGTTTACCCGAACGAACCCACTCTTGTCCTCCGGCAAATGCAATGACCCTGTCAGTTTGGCTGAGCGTCTTTTGCATGGCCTCATAGTGTCAGGTGACCTTCACTTGTCACTTCATACCGACGGGCAGCGAGCGCCTGTGCCAACAAGTCTGTCGCTTTCGCAGCCGGAGGCGCTCCCCCAGCGTCCGTTGGCCCTAAGTGCAGAAGGTATTCCCTCCTCCACGGCACAACCCGCCCTGGACTTGCGCCAACGCATGACACAAGTGCCACGCACACAGGCAGATGAGTTTACGCAGGCCCTCGGCTTCTTTACGCAATCCTCCGCCGGGCCCATGGGTATGGTTCTGCAACTGACACGCTTCTACAGCACTGCTGCACCTCCAGATATAACGGCTGCCGTCACCGAAGCATTGCAAGTGCAAAATGCACAATATTGTGTCGAAGCCATGTCAGATGCTTCTTCAGACTGGCTTGAATCTTATGAAGATGATGATGATTCACTCGCTTCACGCGGCAATGTCTCGACTGAGTCTCTCCATGGCGCGCGTGGTGCAAGAATCCGACTGAGTCTGGTCGATCGACGGAAGTGTGCATTGAAAGGTGAAGTCCGCATTGAACGTGTCGCTGAATTGCCACCAGATATGGGCATTCACGCAGGACAGCCTGGAAGTTTTGTGCTAATGCGCCGAAGCAAAGGCAATCCCTTAGAATGGCGCCGCTTGTTCCGCGATCTGTGTAAACATCCAAGTGTGCGTGCTTCTATGGCTATTCCACGCGCATCATAACCCCTGCCTTGGCTGCGTTTGGCGACTTTATTCTCATTTTATGCTTTTTGGTTCCCAGAATACTCTTCCCACCTACTTCCCTCTTTTTCCCTGCGCTTTTTTAAATCATTTTTGCTCGATTTCTTTCACACAAATACTCCGTATTGACGCTTTTCCATTTACTTTTCATTCTCTCGTTCTCTCTCTCTCTCTCTCTCTCTCTCTCTAGTCCCAGCGCGTCTCAGGATGTTGTAAGAATGCCTCGTAAGCTGGTCGATGAAATAGGCTCAGCTCCGTCTCGTTCTGGACTCCCAACGAAGCGAGTGACGCGTCACTAGCACTATCAAATATCCATTCAGGATGATCAAGGTTGATGATCAAGTTCGTCGTCTTGGCCCCATGTGCCTGTGTATAAAGTTTGATAGTATCTGTACGTTAGTCAAGGTCCTTTTGTTGTTGTACGTACCCAAGTCAGCCACGACATTCCGATACGCCTTGAATGCTGGCTGCGTTCGCACCTCGTGCCGACATCGCTCAATGAGCTGCGGTGTCGTACACTTTGTCAAGTCAATATCCCTGAGCACGAGAGGCTTCATTGTCCGGAACTCAAAGTTCTTGATGATCCGCACAGTGATGATCGCGCTCGTAAGTGGGCGTGCCTGGTTTGTCACAGTATTGTCAAGGAAGTCAACCTGGGGTGCATAAGGATGATGTTCGAATCCCTCACTGCGTGGTACTGAACTGCCGCTCATGATGCCCGCTTTGGATGTATGAATCTATGCTGTTTTGTATATACGATGAAAGACGCAGCTAGACAAGCTTGTTTCTATGAGCGAGCTGCGGCCGCTGAGCGATTGGACCTAGCCCGATTCTTTCCCGATGCAGGCGCACTCGCTGTGCCAATTGCCAAATCGATCACACGAAGCAGCAGGGCTAAGTGGAGATCCAACGATACCATAGGATCTGTGACCACCTTGTGGACTGTCGTCAAGGCGTCACAAACAGCCTGCTTACCACCAATACCCAGCGCATAGGCAGCTTGCGGAGGTGCATAGCTCAGGACTACTTTGCGTGCTTCCTGGTAGCGTGTGTGAATCTCCTCCTCTGTCCGAATGGGTGTTGTCTCTGTGTTCCACACATCATTCGGCCACCACGATTCGCGCAAGTATTTCAACCAAGATGCTTGTTCATTCAGTGACAGCTTGCTTGCAAAGTACGAGAGTGTCTTGGAAACTGTGCTGACGTAGGTCGTGCGGATATATTGCTCGATGATTCGCAGCATACCCCGCTGCAAAGTCCACGCTTTGTGCATGTTGAGCGCTTCGCGTGTGACAGCAAAGACGGCCGTCAGCAAAACATTGATGTCGTGAAGCGACGGGGTCTCTTCGGGGCATGGCTCACTGGATATTGTGGCTGGAGAAGTTTTCGATGAAGAAGCATTCGACGCTGTCTCTCCTTCAGCTTTGGGTCCCCGCTTCCTGGTCTCGTATGGGACGTGCGTCTCTTTGGACAACGACAATGATGGTGCAGCCGATGTCGCTTTTGAATCAGAAGTAGGGCATGATGGGTGAGGCTCTGTCTCAACATAGGGCTTATTCTCGTATGAATCACTCACTGAATCCGCATGGTTCTTGGACACAAGATCGTGTTTCAGAGGCACGTCGTCGCCTCGTCCGGCAGCGTGGCCATTTGGAATTTCGTCAACGCGCTCCGTATCATTTTTCTTCTTTCTAGGCACAAACGCTAGACCATACCCCTTGTCAACTCCGTGTTTTTCAGTATTTGGTGCTGGCGCTTCAGCTGGTCGCGTCTCAGTCATGTCAGGTCTCAAACCAAAAATGCGTCCAGCGCGGGACGGGGTTGGGGCGAGTTGGCCGATCCCCCTGCGCGCTGAGCCAGCAGCCCCAGCAAATCCTGTGGCAAATGTGCGACCCATACCACCAAGACCTGGCATAAATAAGTTGTTCCAGACGCGTGATTCTTCGTCTGTCGCCCGTGTCTTGTCGAGAAAACGATGCACAGCTTGAGTAGAGCTGTACCAAGCCATGCCATCTTGTGCATGTGACGGAGCCAGCAGCTCTAGCAAGTATCTGCGAATCGCATCACAAGCAACAGAGCTTGTCAGCCCTTTGATTGATGGAAGCGCAGGTGGACCAGACATACCAGATCCCACAGGTCGTCGTTCATACATTCTGACCAAATCGACATGCAGTGCCTCAAATTGCGGCCATGTGCGAATGACAGCATAGCCGCCAGAGCCGTCGTCGCTCTCTTCCTCAACCGTCACAAGCACTTGCATTGTGCGTGAGTCAACAACATGCTCTGGCTCAGCGTTCGCACTTAGATCCACAACTGAAATGTTACGCGGTACATTTATGGACGACATCGTCGCTTGCGTACGCTTACGGCGCGGTTCGTACGTGTTAGAATTCGCGCATGATGCAGTATTCAATGACGAAGGCTCAGACGATTGCTGCGGTTTACCGCGAACACTTGCCAAAAACATGTCATACAGCGCCTGCATACGCCGAAGGAGGGCATTGCGCAAGGGAACGAGCATGGGCGGCTCGATCATGTCATGTTGGAGAATTGACTCCATGGCGGATCGCAGCTCGCTCGTCGCATTTTGTTTAGGGAGCATTGGTAGTGAAGTCTGAAGAATTGCGCGCACATCGCTAGTATACAAAGCAGGTGAACTCGACTCGTGCGTAGCGGCAGCATCAAGTGCTTCTAAGTTCGCATGAAGCTGGATCAGTACAGCGCCTTCACTGGGCTCTGCAGTCGGATCGATGGCCGCCAAATACGATCCCCATGCATCATATACGTCGCTGTCCTTCCTGGACAAAACTTCCTGGACCTTTTTCGGATATCGTACCTGGTAAGACTCTTTCATTACGCGACTGTCTTCAATTGACGGGGGAAGTGGTGGCTCCGACACTTGCGAAGGCACATTCATCGGAGCTGCCCACGGACTCGACAAGAAATCAACTGGACCTTTTTCTTTCGATCGCTCATTTCTCTTGGCTGCAGAGCTGGGTAATGCAACATGTGTATCAGAAGGACTTGGTGGCAGAGATGTTGAGTGTTCAGGCATATCTGCTACGTCCCTTGACTCAGTTTGCAGAAGAGTCTTGTTCGGATACGAGAGGCTATTGTTCGAGAGGGAATGCGCCGGTCTAGGAGAGCGATCCGGGCCAGGCGAGCTCTTTGACAATAGTGACCTGTTGGATATACTATCATCGCAAGATGCGGGCGTTTCATTCGGTATGACGTCGTCGCTCGACCGGTGTCCATGTCCTGGCGCGTGAACGTCAAGATCTTGCTCAGAGCGCGACTCTCGAAGCTCGCTAAGCACATCCTCGAGCGGGTCTGGAAGGGTCGAGCTGGGCAGTGATTGTCCGCAGTTTGATGATTCCTGGGATGCATGCTCGGACTCCAAGTCGATCAGCAAATCCTGCACTCCTGAACTTTTTGTAGACGCCTTGGGCGACGTCCGTGCTCGTGTCGGCAACGGTGATGATCTCAATTCCGATGGCGATGTTGTTTTTGGATCTAACTGTGTCAGTGTCGAATCAGGATGCGTGTCTAGATTTTTTATTGGAGCTTCGGGTGCATGATTGGGCTTTAATGGCTCACCAGATAGTAGTGGTGACGCCGATGAAGGATCTTTTGACGTAACACCAGATGAGCTCGAATCAGCACCATGAACAAACACTGGTTCTTCTTCCCGAGAGACATGCATAGAGGACGATGTTCTCTTTCCATATTGCAGAATATAGCCGTTGATCACATCAGGATCACTGTATGTTTGAAGTGCACTCCACAACTGCTTCGACAAGACTTCAGAGAGTAGCTCCACGACCATTGACGAGCGTCTCTCTTCTTCTGGCAGGCTTTGTGACAAAAGTGTGTGCATGGATGTGCGCAAGCTTTCAATACGGGCGGATGCATTGTCCCAGAGTCCAGGCGCAGGCGCGTCTTCTGAGCGCATATTTTGCATCGCAGTAACAATGACAGACAGGGCAGTGAGTGACAGCTCTGTCGCAACCGTGGCACGATCGTACTGTTCAAGGCGCAGCGAGATCTGCGCAAGTACATGCTCCATGCACGATATCGCTTCTGTGGGAAACGATGCCGAACCGAAAGATATGGGATCAAACCAAGACTGAACGAAGTCGCGGCGGACCAGGCGCAGAATATGGCGCATTTCTGGCTGCAGTGTGGCAGGAAGCAAATCAATTGACATACGAATGCCTTTCTTCGACTTGTCAGGGCTTGAATTGACTTGATTCCCACGGAGAGAGACAATGTCATGTGCCCGTCCACGAAGGACTTGTGCTGTCTCATGTTCGTGCCTTGCTTGACTTGCCGCGGAATGGTCACCAGGAAATGCCAGTTCAAGGTACTCACGCACGACTGGATGACAAAGAAATACAAAAGATAAAGCGAAAACGCATAGCATCGCCAGGATCCCTAGGCGCATGACGACGAATGAAAGAACGGCGATCGCGACCGGTACCACCATCGATGATGACATTGACAAGATCGGCGGTGATGGCAGCAAGGATAAATCAGACGACGACGCCTCCGCTTTGGCATGCGACTCGACGTCGCGATCGTTTTGTGCCTCGTCCATAGCGACGTGTCGTCGTAAGACCGTACGGAATCAAGATTGGGCACGTTTCGCTGTGATGTGCTGCTGACATATACAGCCTATTTAGACACGCCTCGTAGCCACACGCGCCACGCATCCCCGCCCTTCCCCAGAGGGCCGGAGAATTTGATCATGCCTCCACATCCTGTAGGCTTCCATGCTAACGAGGAGACCTGCCACAGAGTGAAGCTCTATTTGAAGCCGCCACAGACCTGGTATCAATCTAGTCAATCCCAGTACTTGGTCTTCAAACAGGCTCTGCTTCTAGTAGAAAGAGGCAAGTTTTCCGTGTGTTTGCATACATGGAATGGGAGTCCACGGACTATGGCAGCTCTTGCAGCCGGTAGGACGACCTGTCACGTACGTCAGTTGGAGTGTCACGCTGACAACAGGCTCGAATCCTTGCAAGGCAAAAGACTCGCGATTGATTCTTCCATATGGCTGTACCATTTCCAGATGGCCATGCGTGATAGCGAGGGACGCACGCTTTCGAACGCGCATCTTCTTGGGTTTTTGTGGCGAATTCTCAAGCTTCTCTTCTACGGCATAAAGCCTATTTTTGTATTTGATGGTGGCGCGCCCGTTCAAAAGCGCCGAACCATCGCTAACCGTAAACACAGGCGCACAACAGCCGCTGACTCCCTTGCAAAGACGGCGGAAAAACTTCTTGCCGCGCAGCTCCGGCAGGCAGCCCTAAACTATGCGTCTCCCCAAAAGCAAAGCGGCCTGGATGCGGAACTGTTGGACAATGGAACGGTATACTTTGATTCTGTCGGCCGCTCGAATCAGCCTCAGCTCGGAGGGCGAGTGAACGAGACTGGTTTGACAGTAAAGCCAGCGCTGCAGCCGAAAAGTGCGCCCAAAGACCCGTATCAGCTGCCTGACATGCCACATGACGCCTTGCTCGAGTCAAAGGGTCAGAAAGATTTACGATTTGCGACTGAGACGGAATTGCGCGCGCTTATGAACTCGATCGCTCCTGAAGACCTTGACATGAATTCAGAGCTGTTCCGCAGTCTTCCACCAGAATTGCAGTATGAACTTGTCGGTGATTTGCGCATGCAGTCACGAGGCACATCATACAAGCGTTTGCAGGACATGTTACACGCTGCACCTACGGCGATTGATTTTTCCAAAGCACAGGTTGCCGCTCTTAAAACGCGCAACGACCTCACGCAAAAAGTGCTAACCGTCACGGATGAAATTGGACGTGCTAATATAAAAGTCCCCATGCGTGTGGAAGGCCTACGAAATCGCGAGTATGTACTGACGCACATCGATTCTGGCGACGGCGGATTCGCTCTTGGATCCCGCGATGCTGGTACAACGCGAGACAAAGCCATCATCGTTGATTCGGACGACACGAAACCAGATGTGGCCTATTACAATCACGACGATGACGAGGAGTTGGCAGAACTCGATATGGAAGATGTTGAAATAGGATCGGCCCCAATTGCCCCTGATCCTGAGCTTGACGCTATCGTGCAAGCTGAGCCAGATCCTATTGCACGCAAAGAACGAGCTCTTCAGTTCTTGAGTGCGCGCGCTGAGCAGCACCGCCGCCAAAAGCGCAAAGAAGCTGGTATGGATGATTGGGAAGAACGAATGTTTGGGCATATGGAGCCCGTACAATATGAGTCAAGTGCACTGTTTCATGAGTCAGACGTGGGCGATGCTGCGGAGGCAGTGGAAGCAGCACAACCCAAGGAGCCTATTCTCCTCGACGAAACCTTCGAAGAAGTGTCTTTGCCTTCAGCGCTTTACGCGAAACCAATTCGTTCTCGTTCACCCACGCCTCTGCCGTCGCCCACTCCAATGCCTGCCGAGCTGAGCGCATCAGCAATATCGACTGCACCACCTAACGTATCATCGTCGCCACCCGTGGCGCTTCGCGGTGACGAACCGGCTGCTCAAGCCTCGGCTGCTTCTGTGAGGTCGCCCCCTTCACAATCCACGTTAAGATCACCAGTTCCCACCGTCGCTCCACAGGCTATTGTTCATCCTGTACAGACAACCTCGTGTGAAAACGAATGGGATCCAAAGCACTCGGAATCTTCCAGAGAAGCTGATTCGAATGTTCCACGTGGTAGTTCCTCCATCCCACGCGTTGATACGATGGAGTCCGGAAATCCTTCACCCATGCGATTGGTCTCTGCCAACAAGCTCAAGGTCACAACCGGGGAATTGGATGAAAATGATGAGTCGCACAGCGCCATGGCTCGAGCAACAAATAGACACGTTGATTCGCTTGAAACTGATTCATACGTGAATGTGTCAGATGCTTATCTGGCTATGCCAAACGCTGCACCGATATCGATACCCGTTACGCCAAGACATGATGCCTCGAATGAGCCTTTTCATCATAAGCATGAGGCAGCAAGTCGTGATGTATCCGAGAACAAGACTCGAGAGAAGTCCCCTGTCGCATCACATGTCGTACCACTCAGCAGCGCACCATCGAGTCCAGAACGTTTCGAGACATTGCGAGATGCAAGTCCGTTGTCGGAGCGTGCATCATCAGCATTTCCCTGGTCGCCTACACCATCGCCGGAACCGGTGCCACTGGGACCGGACGGATTCCCGCTTCCTACCGCGGAAGAAGTCGATGATGTTGAGAATGAAGAAGCACACGAGCTTGGACAGTTGGAAGGCGACCAGTCGGAGTTCGCCGACTTTCTCAGTACGACCACAGGGCAAAGTCTTCCGGCTATGCGAAAAGAAGTCGAGGCAGAAGTAGATGCATTGCGTCGCGAACGCGCACGACTTCGGCGCTCCGACGAAGAGATCACACAACAGATGACGGCGGAAATTCAGGCTCTCTTGCGAATCTTTGGCTTGCCGTATCTGACGGCGCCTATGGAAGCCGAGGCTCAGTGTGCACAACTTGCAATGCAGCATCTCGTGGATGGAATCATCACAGACGACAGCGATGTCTTTTTGTTTGGCGGCACACCAGTTTACCGCAATATGTTCAACAATCGTCGCTCTGTGGAGTGCTACTGGATGAACGACATGCATCGAGAGCTCGGCTTGTCTCGTGAGCGGCTCATCCAACTTGCATTTTTGCTGGGTAGCGATTACACGGAAGGCCTGCCTGGCGTCGGGCCTGTGCTGGCGATGGAAATCCTCTCTCTTTTTCCAGGTGATTATGCACTCGTTCACTTCCGCGAGTGGTGGCAACATGTGCAGATTGGTGCAGACGACGAGGTCCATGATGCCCGCTCGAAGGTCCGCCGGCGAATCAAGCGTGCGCTACGAGACAAAGTGCATTTATCAGAGGAATGGCCCGACCCACTTGTGCAGCAAGCATATTGGGAGCCCCAAGTCGATGACAGCGACGAGCCATTCGTGTGGGGCCAGGCTGATCTTGATGCCATCCGCGCATTCTTACAAGAGTACCTGCGCTGGCCACCGAGTAAAACGGACCAGTACGTCCAGCCTGTCATGGAGCAGCAACGCAAAACAGATCGCTTGCGGCGCGTGCAAGCGACGCTTGATCAGGCTGGTTTTACGGGAGGCCGCGTCCCTGCGCCCGCACGAAGCAATGCGTTTGAGTCAACACGCCTGCAGCGTGTTGTCCAAGACTTTCGGTATGCGCAACGCACTGACGAGACGGAGCCGCCGAATAAGCGCGCTAGATCTCGGCCTGAGCCCCGTGCGCAGCGTCGACGCCCTCGGTCGGGGCACTCAAGCGACGACGACGCATACGAACCGACATCCATGCGGCATCGACGTCCTTCCAGCCGCTCGCGCGGGCAGACATCATCGTTGCACCTTTCCATGTAAAGCTGCTATGTAGACACAAACCTACTCGACATCCTGCTCATCTGAACGGGCCTGTTTTTTTGTCAGCGTCAGTCACAGTTGCTCTCATCACACTCCATCAAGAGTGTTGACGCAAATAGTATGTTCACGTACCGCTGCCTGCGGACCGCCAAGTTCAGCAGCAAGGCCATCACGCGGGAACGTCTTGCGCATCATAGGGGGCTGAAACGATGTCTTGTACACAAGGAGAGAAAACAAGCTTATGACGCCCACAGCTGCAAGGAAGTGGCGCAGAGCCAAGGGACCTGGCACCTTGTATGCATCAGGGGACCACATGTTCAGCACATCGTCTTGCTCATGGAGCTGGTTGTGTGAGTATGCAGCATGGGTATGAGTAAGGTACGTACAGTCTCGCCATATTGCCGACGGTCCTGCGTGTCCCACCAGTGGCGACTGTATGGGCGGAACTGCTGGTTCTGGAACGGCATTGCAGGGTAGTCGCCCAGTTGTGGGTCGACCTTGTCGCCAGGTACAACAGAGCCGCGAGGCAGATCTTTTGGCGGCATGTGAACGTCTTGCGTCCGCACGACGGACGTGCACAAGCCACGCATGGGAGTGAGGCGCGACACAGAGCGCCATGCCGGTGTCATATTCTGAAGGATGAATCGCTGCATGCCGTGTGGTAGTTTTTCAAACGGATGGCAGCAATGGCAGCGAAACAAAGCCACGTTACCAATCTGACTTGAAACTTCAGGGGGGGAGGGAATCGGACGACTCACTGGGCTGGCGCCGGTCGGCTGTCGGCGTGCACGACCGAGCCACTGACGACCGACCGACACGTTTGTTGGATAGGTCCCAGTTGCCACATGTTTCTGTGACACCACATAAGCCTTCTAGGATAGAAAGACAGGGACCCACTGATTTGGCCGGCCGGCCGAAACCACTCACGGAGCGCACGCATGCACATGAGGCACGTGACATGGACGACCTTAGTAGAAGGGGGCAGAGAGAAACACTGCCCGCAATGACTGGCTGGAGTCGAAAAGTTTGCCTCGGGCGCCTGCGCTCAAATTTGGAGAGCAACTCCGATCGGTGACGTTGGTATTTTGACCCAGTGGCGGCACAACAACATCACCCACATCCCTTTCCCACGATTCAACTCGCAGTATGGTGGATATCCAGGAGCAGGATCAGTGGATCAGCTATCTCAGCGAATGCAAGCAGCTGAGTGAGAATGACATCAAGCGCCTGTGTGAAAAGGTACGCATAGAAAGCACCGCCCAGCCTATCTTGCTGACTGAACTGTGGTAGGCGCGTGATGTATTGCTGGAGGAGTCCAATGTCCAGCCTGTCCATTGTCCTGTGACGGTGTGCGGTGATATCCACGGTCAATTCGTACGTGATTAGGGCACATGACGTGTGCTTTTGTAGTGTGTCAACTTACACACTATCCAGCATGATCTGTCGGAACTGTTTCGCATTGGCGGCAATTCACCCGATACAAACTACCTGTTCATGGGTGACTATGTCGACCGTGGCTATTATTCGGTAGAGACAGTGACGCTCCTGGTTGCACTCAAGGTGCGCCACCCAGACCGTGTGACCATCTTGCGTGGTAATCATGAGTCGCGCCAGATCACTCAAGTGTACGGCTTTTACGACGAGTGTCTTCGCAAGTATGGCAACGCAAATGTGTGGAAGTACTTCACCGACCTGTTTGACTACCTGCCACTGACAGCTCTGATCAATGATCAGATCTTTTGTTTGCATGGTGGTCTTTCCCCGTCCATTGACACACTTGATCAAATCCGCCAGATCGACCGTGTGCAGGAGGTACCTCACGAGGGCCCTATGTGCGACCTTTTGTGGTCCGATCCTGATGATCGCTGTGGCTGGGGAATCTCACCCCGTGGCGCTGGTTACACATTCGGTCAGGACATTAGCGAGGCGTTCAACCATAACAATGGCCTCACACTTGTCGCTCGTGCACACCAACTTGTCATGGATGGCTTCAATTGGTCTCAAGAGCGCAACGTTGTTACGGTATTTTCTGCACCGAATTACTGTTATCGTTGCGGAAACCAAGCTGCTATTATGGAGATTGACGAAAACCTCAAGTATACGTTCCTGCAGTTTGACCCCGCTCCTCGCACTGGTGAACCCCTTGTGTCACGTCGTGTCCCCGACTATTTCCTTTGATGAACCAACACAATGTTTCTCTTTTTTTTTCTCTCTTGTCCAAAAAAATAACGACGCACGACTTATCGGTCTAGTCCGTCCACACCCCCCCCCCTAAAAAAATAGACCTGTTCGAAGGACCGTGTGGTTCAATATCATAGCCTATTTTGTAATGATATATCTATAGGAATGCTAGCTTTCTGTCTCGTTTCTGTTGCGCGGTAGGGACAATGGAAGGGAAGAGAAGAGAAGAGAAGAGAAGAGAAGAGAAGAGAAGAGAAGAGAAGAGAAGAGATTGGGTATGACCAAAAGTAGACGTGAAACAAAAAAGGGCAGATCATTAAATTGTCCTGCTGCGTGACAGTCTTGAGGATAGACACACAACAAACACGGAACCAACGATCAGCCATCACTAGCATACTTAGGCTGCTGTTGTGCCGAACTGCTTTGTAATGGTTCCGAGAGCCTCGTTCCACTGGTAACCATTCGTACGGAACACGCGGCTCAGCATGAACGGCCTCACATCATAGATTTCCACACTCTTGGCACGCGCTTCTAGCTCAGCGAGTGGAACGGAAATGACTGTCGGTCCGGTCTCCGACCTCATAGCATGGTGATGTCGATAGTGTGTAAAGCGCATCTTGTCCTTGACAATGCCACCCAGCAGGAACGCCAGGAGCTCGTCATGATCTCGAGCCTGGTGGATGTACTTGCGAAAGCCTCGCTCTAGCGTGCGCTTAATGCTGATCTTCTGTGCCTGAACGAAGCTCTCGACAGTTGTGCGGATCGCCACATCGATATCATCAGCTCGCACATAATCACGCAAATGCATCTTAGCACTCGCCTCGGCCATACGAATCATACTCTCTAAATGCCGTACGGTAATGGGATAGGAGCCAGTATTCAGACTCTCTCGGCGCAAGTCTGCATACAGACGCGATAGACGCTCCTGGTCAAGCGTATCGAGTCGCGGACGAACGTGATCACGCGCGTATGTGATATACTTGCGGAGCAAGTCCTGAGGAATGATATCGGCATCCATGGATGTGGCAGCGCGTGTCTCGTCGACATCTTCATCAAAGAGGGGATGTGCACGTAGGTGGGAGCTCACGACGAAGCGCGCAAGCATCTCATCCTGGACGGGATCAACAATGTCTTTGACAACGCACAAGACGTCAAATCGACTGAGGATCGGCTCCGTCAGCTCCACGTTCTGACTGAATGGAATCGTTGGATTGTAGCGGCCACGTACTGGATTGGCTGCGGCAATAATCGCGCAGCGTGCTTGCAACGTCGCAACGATGCCCGCTTTCGATATAGAGATGCTCTGTTGCTCCATAGCCTCGTGGATTGATGTGCGATCGGCATCGTTCATCTTGTCGAACTCGTCAATGAGACACACGCCCTTGTCCGCCAGTACCAGCGCGCCGCCTTCCAGAGTCCACTCGCGCGTCACTGGATCACGGCGTACACCTGCCGTAAGACCAACAGCCGAGGCGCCCTGGCCCGTCGCAAACACAGCACGGTTCGCAGTCTTCTCCACGTACTTGAGGAACTGCGACTTGGCAGTGCCTGGATCACCGAGCAAGAGCACATTGATGTCCCCACGGATGCGATGCTTGCCACCAACGTCCTTCGACACTCCGCCAAACAGGCTCAGCGCAATGGCCGTTTTGATTCCCTGGTGGCCATAGATGCTAGGTGCTATGCTTTTGATGATGCGTTTCCCAATGCGATCGTCACGCGCCAATGCACGGATCTCTTGCTCGTCATCTTCCGTGAGCCGGAATGCCGCATACGCGTCATCGCGCTTCGCAATATGGTTCGCCTCCAGCACGGTAGCAAACACAGGGAAACCATGCCGCGTATTGAGCGCAGCATCAAAATTGTTCCGGTAGATGCCAGTAACTTCGACTTCTTCACCAGGCTTTACACTGTCGACCAAGTCCCACAAAAGAATCACTTCTCTGTGGCGAGGCAAACGGCCAGGCGGCACACTACCCGGCGACTCTTGCAATGTCATTTTTTGGTAGTTGCGATACACCGTCTGTTCGCTGTTCACGCGGAACGGCCCGCGTCGTGAGCAGTTCGAGCAGTAGCTGATCTTGACCTCTTGATTCGAGTCTTGCCAGAACGGGCCTAGCACCTCGCCACAGCTCAGACAGTCAAACTTGACGTACTTGAGCTGCGGAAACACGCCGCTTCGCCGCGTCACTACGCCACTTACACGTACAAGCGAGTTCAAATGACTTTGTCGAAGATCGCGCAGAGTGGAAGACGTTGGTAAATCTGCAATGCGGACGTGGATTTCCGGGTGGATCCGGTCGTAGGACGGGTAGTACAAGCAAATCACGTCGAACGCGACCTCGTCAAAAATCGGCAGAATGCTGGCCGGCGAATTCGCAAGAAAAAACGCGAGGATCGCCTTGGCGTCAACAAGATGCAGAAACGAGACCTCGAGTGACTCAAGGTTCATCTCACCGAGCGTCTTAATCCGTTGACCGTACACACTCACGCCCTGTTCATCGACATACGTCACGAGAAAGTTGCGAAACTCACGCACAATCGTCCGGCGCACATTTTCCGTCGCAACCCAGCTGGCTATGCTATCCGCCTTGATGTCACTCAGCTGTTCGATCGGCAATTCGTCAACTTCGGCTGCATCTTCTTCCTGCACTTCGTCATAATGTCGTCGACGTCGGCGCTGCCGCAGCACATCGTCCTCACTCTCGTCATCACTTTGCAAGAACACGGGCGCCCGTCGACTCATGCGCCCCACACCTTCCGCACGATCACGTCGTGCCATGCGCAGCTCGGCTAGTTGCCGCGTCGTCGCATCCATGTGCTCGAAATCAGCCTCATCCAATCCCACCGCCTCATACGTGTCAAGTTCAGGATTCGCTCGATAGTCACTGCATGCGTGCGTGTGCGTGTGTAAGTAAAGCCAGTGCCACGTACGCCATCATGGTGTCGTTGAATAGGTCTTCACCATCGTCTTCGTTCTCTGCACCATCCACAAGGTCGTCCGGGTCGTCATCAACCTGGTCCAGCATACTGTGTGAATCCATATCGTCCGTAAAGTCTGACAAAGCGCCAGGTGGCGATGACGTCGGCATGCTCGAAGCCGCTGTAACAGATGCCCGGTCACCCTGTCCGGACTCACTCGCACCTGAATCGGGCCATGGCGACGATGGATCAAGGGGACCTTGCGATGTCGAGCGCCGGCGCTTTCGATGAGATGTTCCTGGATCAGACGACTGCCTTTGTCAGCCAATGTTCCTGACATCAATAGCACGTACCATCTGGACTGTCTGTCAACGTTCGCGCTCACGTTTGCGTCAGAGAATGGGTTTAAGCGTTGCACTGAAGAAGAAGAAGGAAAACAGGAGGAGGATTGAGGAGGACTGAAGAGAACTGAAGAGGGAGATAACAAGGATCCTCGTATCTACCGGATGATGGATGATGAACGAAGTGTCGGACGCCCACGACCTGCCAGGATCCAAAATTACGGCGGATTCTTTGATTCGTGCGACAAAAACTCGCCCGACTCCAGCGCTATATGGCCTCCACCTATGGACTAGCACGTCTTCCACAGCTCGCTTCTCATCTACTGGTCCGGCTGCTGTCCCAAGGATATGACGCCTGGGCCGTCGAGTTGTATAGTTTCTGCCCTTCTGAACCATGGCGCCGTAACGCACTCTTCGCGAGCAGGGCACTCACGAATCCCCCCCTCAATGCAGCTTGTGTTACTGGAGGACTCTTTCGCACAATCAGGTGTAGGTGTGTGTCGAGAGGTCTTGACACGATCACTTGAGCGGTCGTGCCCTGTGATTCTTGTGTGTCTCCAACATGATCCGAATTTGTTTGGAAGGATCAACAATGCCCACAATATATGCATTCTGGATCATCACTATGACTCGGTGGCTCATGGTATGTCTCTCGCGCGGGTGGAACGAGAGATCCTGGCGGCGATTGACAAACGTATGTATGAATGGCATCAACACTTACCAAAGTATCTCAACACACACGTACGACTGTACTTATCGACTCGCTTGATGCGCTGATGGAGTCGACGATGTGCACCGAACACGATGTGTATGTGCTTGTTCGGCGTCTGTTATCAATTCTCCCACGCTTTTCTCGCTTGGTCTTGCGCTATGATGGCGATCCACTCGCCTCAGCTGCATCCATTGTCGCAACCATACGCGGCCCCCAGCTCTGGATGGGTATACAGCCTGTGCATGACGTTTTGTCGGGGCCGCCATGGACACACGTCACACTCTCTGTGCGTGTTCACGCGATCGAATTTGCCAGATACGTCCAGGAAACGTATGGGCTACCTCCCATTCCATCCAATGCAATGATTCGTCGTGCTGCATTTGAAGACGCCCATTTAGAATACCCCGTTGACGATCCGCTCCCACCCGACCATCCACCAGACATGAGATTCTGGTCGGTCGTGCACCACGTGTCCCGGCGCGGTCCACTGGGCCTTCTTGATGATCATCGCAGTGCCGGGTGGTGGGGTCCGTCTGGTCGGAATGCTTGCTTACATTCAGGTGATTCAGCTCCGACTGCAGCGCAAAGAGAGCCCATTATGAAATGGCATGACCTCTTGGAAGATCCCAGTGGATGTCTCTTTCTTGAAACGCACGTGTACATGTCTAGTGGAAAGCAACTATGTGAATGGGCTCTGTGCGGCTACGACCAGCTCGGGCGTCTTCGCATCAAGGCGCTTGATCCCCTGTCTACAGCGCCTCTTGCACCGCCAGCGCCCGTGAATCAGGCCGCGAGCGATGTGCCCTTCAATTTGCAAGAAACACCACAGCAGAGGGAACGTCGCGAGCAAGTTCCGTTACCTTTCGCGTACCAACTTACGCAGCCGGCGTCGCAGCCATCCTCCTCTGCGTCATCCGCGCCTGGCCTCCGCGGCACTACAGGGCAGAGCACCATATTTTTCGAGCCTGAAAGCGAAGACGACGAAGACGAAGACGATCCAGACGACGATCTCGACTTATGACGCTCGGCGATTCAGCGTCTCAAGCAACTTGGCAACAAACAGGCAAGATAAGACCAATAGCACGGATACACCGACGTTTCGTGGACTCCATACCGATGGATCTTTTCCGCCAGATTCTGTTCTCTCGTCAAGGGATGGCTCAGTACCTTTCTCTTGAGCCGGGGTATACGACCTTTTCTGCGTGTCATTTGTCTGTTTCGCAGGCCGAGTCATGTTGGGTAAGTCACGCATAGAGTCACCGGCATATTCCGGAAAGAGCTGCACAAATTTGCGCTGGGCCTTATTGAATGCATGGGAGCATGCAGCTAGCTGCACTCGTTCTCGATGCGTCGCCCTCACAGAGCCGGCCGTCATTTCATCCGTGCACATGAACGACAGGAGTCCCACGAGGCTTGGGTCTGGTGAGTCGTGCGTGTACGTACATGCTTGCAACGGACCACGCAGGGTTCCAACTTCCCGGATGATAGTCGCTCATAGACTGATGTGAATCCTTGTCACCCATGTCATAAAGAAACATACCGTGCAAATTTTCTCGTTCGGCGCGAACCTTCCACTGGGCGTCTGGACTTTGATTCCCCTACCATATGTCAGCAGAAAGAACCACTCAAACGTACGGAGGCTTAAATGGATAGTCCGAGGGAAACAGAAGCTGTCCCCAGTATTCACCGCCTTCGTATGGCGTGCCTTCGGGCCCACGAAGGATGAAGTGCCACTCTAGCACATTGTCTTCCCGTGGACGAGCAAAGCAGAATGGTGGGGGATCTTTTTCCATAAGCGCTGCCTCTTTCCCAAGCTTCTCGTTAGTACTAGTTCATTTTTTTGGGGTGGGAAAAAGGGGTGAGGGTAACTGACTTACGCGTTTCGCCGCTGCTTTCGACACCACCATGGCCTTGAAGTACGAAAAATCACAGCCCTCGCACACAGCGATGCAATCTCACTTGTTCCTCCACATCATGTAGTCCTTTGCGCATCTGCACCACACTACATTGCCTATTTTCCCCACATCGCGCCGTAGGCCCTCAGCTTGTCACGTGCTTACAACGCGCGACGCGTCGCGGCGCATCGATTCAGTACTCACATCACGCTTTACATGGCGTTTGGGCAGCAGAGAACGCATGGCCGGCGTGGTCGCCCGCCAAAAGATCCGAGTGCGCGCGCTGCTGCGCAGCGGCATTTGATGTCCACAGACGATTTCGATGAGTCAAGTTCCAGACATACCAGGACCTCGCCGCCGGCAGCGCCGGCGTCGTTGGCATCTGGATTTGCCAGTTTGAAATCGCGAAAGATCCATGCGGACGATCAGCCAAGCAGTAGCATGTTACAGTCGGACAGTTCGCAACAAACCGTGGAAGAATTTGAATCTTTACTCCAAGAAATGCGCTCACGGTATGAACAAAGTGTCGATGAGCGTGTACAACAGGTACGTGCGATCGAGTCCATGTGACAGTACAAACGACTCACACTCACAGGCTATTCGTGAGCGCGATGCGATTCAGGCACAATTTGATCGCCTTAAAGATTTGCGCGTCACGCAGAGCGAGAAAACTCTCGTGGAGTGGAAGAAGGCCAGCGAGACGCGACATAGACGTGTGTATGCTCTTGCTACTGACACATTCCAGACGCACTCGAATCACTCTCAGTGTGGAAGAACCGCGCTGAGCATGCTGAGCATCGGCTTCGCGAGCTAGAGCGGGAGGGAGCGACTGTATCAACTGGCTCCAAGTCTGACTCGTCTTCGGTGCGAGTTGAAGAGCTTGAGCGAGAAGGTGCGTGTGTTTCCCAGCCGGCATTCACAAATTATCTAACAATCACGATAGTCACCAGTCTATCTGAGAAATTAACACAAACTCATCAAGCTTTGTCTGAAGAACAAGCGAGGCGAACAGAGCTGGAGGATCAGTTGCAATCCCGCTCTGGTGACAAGGCCGTACACGAGGACGAACTAGCGATCCGCCGGATGTATGAGGACATCACTGGATTCATTATAAACGAAGTCGATATGTACAATCCGCAAGAGGAACAGCGGCGGTATCGTATTGTATTTAGCGGAGCCGACTATCACGGTACGTGGCCCCAAGTCTACTGACGCAGACTTGCAATTTTCTTTGGAGGAGTCGAAGCTCGTAGTTCCCTCATCGTCGTCGTCATCAAGAGACAGGGGCTATACACTGCCCCCTCAGATCCGTGACGACTTTGTGTACATTCCCCACATCGACCAAACACGAGATGCTGATTTGCTTGCATCGCAGAACATGCCGGACCACTTCCTCGAACAGATTCGTTTCGAGAGGGGTGCCGCCATAAAATTCTTAACTGCTCTCCACCGGAGTTTAAAAAAGTAATGAATGTATTAATTTGTAGATATGGCCTCCATGGAGCTTCTTGTTTCCTTTGCTTGGCAATCGCAAGCATAAGTCGTCCATGGCAGCCCTGCGCGTGTGGAGTGTCCGCGAAGCTGAACTCCGCGGATGAATCTGCTTTATACGACTTCTCCTGTCGAGGACTTGATAGTCAAATAAGAATCCTGTTTGTCTCCGCGGAAAAAAATGAATTTTGGGCGTTACGTGAAAACACACAAAGAGGCGTGATGCGCCAGAACGTGCAGCCCAAAAGTGTTTTGGCGCAAACACATAAAAATTGTTGGCGTGGCTCGTGATACCAACTACTCGGATCGAATCTTGTCTGTCGCGAACGTCGAGGCATGCAAGAGAGCCGCGAGTTTTACGACGCGCGGACCGGTCCGCCTAGCTTGAATGTCGATCCTCAAAATGTTAACGGCGACGTGAGTGCCCCTGTGTCCCACCGCGTGCCAGAGATCGAAACTATCGATCGCAACGACAATACCAGGGGCAACCCAGACGAGCCGGCACCTGCTCTGCCATCGAGCTCACATCCACTCGTGGACGCGCATCATGATGCTCCTGTTGATATACAACGGAGCCAAACGGAGTCCACGCACGATTTGCCTTTGATGAAGACTCCAGCTGCCATGCCGTCAGACTACTCGGTGTCACCGGCGGAGCCAGTGGCTCCAGAAGCCAGTCACGCGAATACCTACACTCACAAAGCATACCCCGTGCAAGTTCTGGATCCTGTTGGTGTGGAAGATTTTGCCCATCGTATGGATGACATAACTCGCAGACAAAGTATAGCATACTCAAAAAATGGTGACCCTGAGAAGCAGCCGTACCAAGTGCCTGGAACGGCCAATCCATTCGACGAAAATGCTCGCTTCGATCTCGCTGCTTTCCTCAAGTATCAAAGCGAGACTCTCCAGGAGCGAAACAATGAGCTTCCAAGAATGGGACTTGGCTTCGAACATCTCAGCGTTACTGGTTACGGATCAGGCGCCAAGTTCAATTCGAGCGTGGCGTCTTTGTTCCTCACACCATTTTACTTGCCTTCGATCATCATGGGTATGCTTCGCCCGCATGTCAAGCACATTTTGACAGATGTCACTGGTTGTGTCAAGCCTGGCGAAATGCTTTTGGTGCTTGGCCGCCCTGGTAGTGGCTGTACGACATTGCTCAAGTCACTTGCTTCGTATCGCGATGGCTACCGCAGCATTGAAGGCAAGGTGCTCTATGAGGGATTCGATCACAAGATGATCGACAACACCTTGCGTGGTGACGTTGTGTATGCGCCTGAGGATGATAACCATTTCCCCACTCTCAGCGTGAAGGACACACTCAACTTCGCAGCTGCTACACGGACGCCCAACTCTGACTATCGTGTCACTTTTGATGACAAGAATACACGCAAGCAGTTCAAGAAACTGATGCGTGAGGCAATTGCGACGATTCTTGGTTTGCGCCACACCTATAACACCATGGTCGGTGATTCATTCATTCGTGGTGTTTCTGGTGGTGAACGTAAGCGTGTCAGTATTGCTGAAGCATTGGAGACTCGCGCTCGGATTCTCATGTTTGACAACTCGTCGCGTGGTTTGGACTCTTCGACGGCACTGGAATTCGTCGAGTCACTGCGTATTGCCACAGACGTGCTCGGCCTGACGACCATCTCCAGCATTTACCAGGCAGGCGAGTCTATCACGCAAACCTTTGATAAGGTGGTTTTGATGAACAAAGGGCACTGTGTGTATTTTGGCCCAGTGTCTCAAGCGGTCGACTATTTCAAATCGATTGGTTTCGTTCCGCAAGACCGCCAGACCACTTCTGACTTTTTGGTCGCCTGTACGGATCCAATTGGTCGGAATATCAACCCTAACTTCGAGTACGTGCCTCAGACCGCTGAGGAGATGGCAGAGGCATTCCGTACATCTCCTTGCGGCCAGGCAAACGCACAAGAGGTTCAACAGTACATGGCTGAGATGGAGAATCAACGCGCTCATCATGGCAAAGAAATCGTAACCCAGTCTCGTGACCAACGTAGCAAGCGCGTCTCGAAGAAGGGTATGTACATGCTTTCATGGCCTCAGCAAGTGGCTCTCGCCATCAAGCGCCGTGCTCAGATTGCCTGGGGAGATCGCTCGACTGCGATAGTGTTGTCTTGTGCTTTGATTTTCCAGTCGATCATTATGGGCTCAGTCTTCTTCCAAATGAAAAATAACTCAGAGGCCTTGTTCTCTCGCAGCGGTGTTATGTTTTTTGCCCTTTTGTATAACAGTTTCGCAGCCATGGCTGAAGTGCCAAACAACTACCGTCAGCGACCAATCATTATTCGTCACAAACGATTTGCTATGCTCCGCCCCTCGGCTGATGCATTATCACACACATTACTTGACATTCCCGCACGTTTCGTTCCCCTGGGACTTTTCAATATCATCCTGTACTTCATGGCTGGTCTATCGTATGATGCAGGGAAGTTTTTCATTTTCTTTTTCTTGACGATGTTGGTGACATTTAGCATGGTATCATTCTTCTACTCGCTAACTGCCTCGTTCCGTTCTGCGGCCGTCGCAACGATGATTGCTGGTCTTGTCATTATTGATTGTGGTTTGTATGCCGGTTTCGCTATTCCGAGACCCTCGATGGTTGTTTGGTGGCGCTGGCTTTCGTACTGCAATCCGATCTCGTTTGGATTCGAGGTCCTGCTCACGAACGAGTTCCGAGGCAGGATCCTGGATTGCCACCCATCTCAGCTTGTCCCACCAGGTGCTTCTGTCAATTATCAAGTTTGTGCTGTCGAGGGTTCAAGGCCTGGCACAGACAAAATTGATCCAATGAGGTATCTGGATCAGAAGTACGGCTACAGTTGGGATAACACGCACAGGAATGTGGGTATCATTATTGGCTTTTATGTCTTCTTCGTTCTCGTCTATATGTTCATGTCGGAGCTCCAGACGGATCCATCATCAATGGGCGGTATCATGATTTTTAAGCGTGGACGAGTCGACCGGAAGATGCTCGATGAGTTTGCCGACGATCCAGAATCTGCTATGATCAAAGATGAGCACGTGCAAGAAGCTAAAAATGGCGAGGAGGAAAAGCCCAAGGGCACTCTTGAAGTGTCTGACGAAGTGTTCAGTTGGCAAAATCTCTGCTATGACATTCAAATCAAGGGCAACCCACGCCGTCTTCTCGACCATGTTTCTGGATTTGTCTCCCCAGGAAAAATGACGGCACTTATGGGTGAGAGTGGTGCAGGCAAAACGACTTTACTCAACGTGCTTGCACAGCGCACAGATGTCGGGGTTGTCACGGGCGATTTCTTGGTAAACGGACGTCCTCTACCTCACTCGTTCCAGGCTGACACTGGCTATTGCCAACAGCAAGATGTGCACCTTCCTCAACAGACAGTGCGTGAGGCTTTGCAGTTCTCTGCAATACTTCGCCAGCCTCGCGAAACGCCCAAGGAAGAGCGGCTCGCCTATGTGGAAGAGGTCATCCGTTTATTGGAGATGGAGCGTTTTGCGGAAGCCATTGTCGGCGATGACGGCGAAGGTTTGAATGTTGAGCAACGGAAGCGCCTTACGATCGGCGTCGAGCTGGCGGCGAAGCCGAGTCTTTTGCTTTTCTTGGACGAGCCGACGTCTGGTCTGGACGCACAAGCAGCCTGGTCGGTCGTGCGTTTCTTGAAGAAGCTGGCGTCTGAGGGTCAAGCGATTCTGTGTACGATCCACCAGCCGAGTGGAGAGCTGTTCAATCAGTTTGACCGATTGCTTCTGTTGCAGAAGGGGGGTAAGACGGCTTACTTCGGCGACCTTGGACCGAACTCTTCCACTTTGATTGAGTACTTTGAGACGCGAAGTGGAATCAAGTGTGGTGAAAACGACAACCCCGCAGAGTACATCCTGGATGTTATTGGCGCTGGTGCCACGGCCACAACAGACAAAGACTGGTTTGCATTGTTCCGTTCGAGTGAGAAGTATCAGGAGCTTGAGAGAGAACTCGCGCGTCTGAATCAACTCGGACAGAAGCCCATGGAGATCTCGACAGAATCGTCCGCCCGGCTCGATCGTGAGTATGCTCAGCCATTCTCTGTGCAACTCAAGGAGGCTGTGCATCGTGTGTTTTTGTCCTACTGGCGCAACCCGACATACATAAGCTCCAAGTTATTCTTGAATCTCGTCGGTGGCTTGTTCATTGGCTCAAGTTTCTGGGGTCAAGGTGATAAGACTTCGAATGCCAGTCTTCAGAACAAGCTCTTTGCCACATTCATGTCTCTTGTGCTTTCAACATCGCTTTCCCAGCAACTGCAGCCCGAGTTCATCAACCAGCGCAACTTGTTCGAAGTGCGTGAACGTCCCTCGAAGTTGTATAGCTGGGTTGTATTCCTTTTGAGCCAGGCCATTGTCGAGATTCCTTGGAACTTGTTTGGTGGAACTCTGTTCTGGATTCCTTGGTATTACATGGCGCAGTTTGGCAGAGAAAGCTCGCGTGCGGGATTCAGTTGGGGCATGTATATGATTTTCCAAATTTATTTCGCGTCCTTCGCTCAAGCTGTCGCCACAGTTGCACCAAATGCAATGATTGCATCCGTTCTATTCTCCACACTCTTCTCCTTTGTGATGGTGTTTTGTGGTGTCATCCAGCCCCCCCGACAGCTTCCCTATTTCTGGAGAGAGTGGATGTTTTATTTGAGCCCATTCACATGGTTGATTGAAAGCATGATGGGTAATTTCATACATGACAAGGTTGTGAGGTGCTTGCCGGATGAGTTGAATGACGTACCTACTCCGCCGGGCACATCTTGTGAACAGCACATGGACTTTACGGTAAGTCTTTCACGGGCTGATCAATCGCCCTTGGACGGCTCGCTTCCTGGCTTTGGCTATTACGTTGCTGGACAAAATGGATCATGCCAATTTTGCTCGATGCGCAAAGGTGAGGACTACTTGTCTAGCATCAAGTTGAAGTCGGAAAGTCGATTCCGAGACATTGGTTTCATGTTTGCCTACATTGTTTTCAACTACTTGTTGTATGTGGGCTTGTACTATCTGATGCGCGTCCATAACTGGAAGAGTCCTTCAAGAATGAAACAATCACGCCCTCAACCCAGCGCGCCGCAGGAGGACAACTTTCCGCAGCAAGAAGGCTTGGAAACCAAACACTTGAACGCCTCTGAGAAGGAGACCACTCCATCACCATGACTTGCTTTTGAATGCATTGCTTTTGTGGGCCGTTCCTGTGTTTTTGTGCTTGTGTCTTGATAATCTTTTGAGCGAACCTCGTCAACAAGAACCTGTGAATCAACCGATTCCGTGTGCGTTTAGCTCACACCGTGGCAAGGCTCTTTCCCTGACGTTGCTAGAGAGCTGAAATATTGTATTGTCATTATCACATAAGCGAAATTTTTATGTATGGGTGTAATTTTGTTGGTTCAATAGAATTCGTGTGTCTCTACTTTACAGCAATGTGCATTGGAATTTTGGTGTCTACTTGGCCCAATGTTCTCGCTCCCATTTTTGACTCGTGCAGCTTCATCGGAGTTTGACCTTTCGTACTATTGGCGCCCGGGCCAAGGCCCTCGGCCAAATTTTGCGCCTTTATGATTATTTCCTGTGTCAAATTCTAAGAGTCATCTGTCCCAGCATCATCGTCACCACGTTCGTCCTGCAGGCAGCATGCCAAGGAGCGAAGGTCTAGGTCTCGATCCGCCCCATGACATATATCCTCCTGTGTCTGGAACGAATGAGCCCAGTCCTGAGGGTGACAACCCTTTGCACTCCGTCGTGCATATGACGGATTCGCCTGTGGCACAGCCTCCTAGCATGAACATGGTCATGTCAAGAGGCGATATGCTAAACACACCTCAGGGTGCTTACTATGGTCATGATGGAATGGTAACCTCTCCTAGCTCTCCTATCATAACTGCTGGAAATGGTACACCCAAAGAGCTTTATGGGGGCTACCAACGGCGCTCACGCGTCGTGGTTCCTATGACGACTCTTGATCCTGAAGGTGTCACTGAACTTTCTCGCCGTCTCTCTACGGGACCACGGAGACGGTCAGCATGGTCAAACAGCTTCTACGATCAATCTCAGTCGTTCGGCATGGATCCATCTTTCTCTTCCAAGTCCCACCTGGCTATGGGAGCAGCCTCGCCGATGTGTTCTTCTCCTTACCCTGACGCGCGCACATCCCCGTCAGGAATTGATGCAACTACAACAGAACATGGAACATTTGATCCGTTTGATGAGAACAATAAATTCGACCTCTCGTATCTATTGCATGAAATATATGCCGAGATGGACCAACGTGGTAACGAACGGCGGTCTATGGGCATCGCGTTTCGGGATCTTCGCGTCACAGGGTATGGGACAGGTGCTCAGCTGAACGAAACATTTGGTTCGCTTCTTCTCGCACCCCTTCGTATCGTCTCGGGCGTAAGGAACATGATGCACCGTCCCATCAAAACGATTCTCCAGGATGTCGAAGGATGCGTCAAACCAGGTGAGATGCTTCTCGTTCTGGGTCGCCCTGGAAGTGGGTGTACATCTCTGCTCAAAGCGCTCGCATCCTATCGTGATGGATTCCGAAGTGTCGATGGCACTGTCCTCTACGAGGGTCTTGATCACCGCAGCATCGATGGACCCTTGCGGGGCGATGTAGTATATTCGCCCGAAGACGATGTGCATTTCCCTACCTTGACTGTCGGTCAGACACTTAGGTTCGCCTCAGCAACGCGTGCGCCGAACTCCAAGTACCGTATTACTCTGGGAGAAACGGGTGATCGACAGGAATACGTCGATGGCACACGGGAGGTGCTGGCGACTGTTCTGGGTTTGCGTCATACCTACAATACCAAGGTCGGTAATGACTTGATACGTGGTGTTTCCGGCGGTGAGCGAAAACGTGTAAGCATTGCCGAGGCAATGGCTGCTCGTGCGAAGGTCGCGCTGTACGACAACTCATCGCGTGGTTTAGACTCATCGACGGCGCTGGAGTTCGTCCAGGCTCTCCGCATCCAAACAAATATTGCTGACTGCACGACAATTGCGTGTATTTATCAAGCAGGTGAAAATATCACGCAACTCTTCGACAAAGTGGCCTTGTTGAACCAGGGTCATCTTGTATACTTTGGGCCAGTTGCCCTGGCTGTAGACTATTTCAAGTCTATTGGTTTCGAGCCGCTTGATCGCCAGACGACAGCCGACTTCTTAGTGGCTTGCACAGACCTCGCCGGTCAGAATGTCAACCCGGACTTCCGCGGCCCTATACCACGAAGCCCTGAGGAGCAGGCCTTGGCCTTCCGCCAATCTTGGGTTGGCACTGCGAACCACACCGAGGTTGAAAACTATATCGCTTCTATGATGGCTCGTCAAACAAAGCAAAATGCTGATCACTACGTAAAACTGGCGCGTGACGAGCGCGCGAAATATTCATTCCACAATAGTCGATATTTGCTGTCTTGGCCGATGCAGGTGCGTTTGGCCATTCAGCGTCGTGCTCAAGTTGCGATGGGTGATTTGGGAACACATATCACTGTCATTTTTGCCGCTCTCTTCCAGGCCCTGATCATTGGCTCTGTATTCTATCAGATGCCACAAAACACGTCGGGCTTTTTCTCACGTGGTGGTGTGCTTTTCTTCTCGCTTCTTTACAACTCGTTTACTGGTATGTCGGAAATTTCACTCTGCTATGAACAACGTCCCATTGTGATCCGACAGAAGCGATTCGCCATGCTCCATCCTTCGGCTGACGCACTTGGCAATACTCTGCTTGATTTCCCTATTCGCGCTATATCCATTTTCGTGTTCGATATCATTGTGTATTGGCTCACTGGATTGAGTGCAGATGCCGGCAAGTTCTTCACGTACTTGGGAATGACGGCACTTGTCACGTACTGTATGACATCCTTTTTCCGAATGGTCGCAGCGTGCACTAAGTCCGAACCTCTGGCTACAACATTCGGTGGTTTGGCCGTCTTAGATGTTGCTCTGTACACTGGTTATATGATTCCTCGCGGGTCAATGAAACCATGGTGGATCTGGCTCTCGTATTGCAACCCTGTCGCATTTGGATTTGAGGTCTTGCTGGCTAACGAATACCGCGGTAAATTCTTTGAGTGTGTCCAAATGATCCCGCCCGGCAAATCTGTCGAAAATCAGGTTTGTCCTGTAATGAGTGCCAAACCTGGACAACCGAACGTGAGCGGCGAAGACTACTTGTCGGAAATGTATGGATTCTCCTGGCACAACCGTATACGAAACTTTGTCATTATTTTGGCTTTCTGGATTGTATTCATCCTTTGCTTCTTGTATGCATCTGATCACCAGGTGGATCCAGCTGCGATTGGTGGTGAATTGCAATTTGAGCGCTCGAAAGCAAAGAACAAAAATCTCTCAGCGCCTACGAATGACCAGGAAAAGACACTCGAGGAAGGCAAGCCGCTCGAGCCGCAAGACTTGTCTGAAGCGCCAGCGGTCGGTAAAACTGGAGGCACGATCAAAGTGTCTGATGCCATTTTCAGTTGGGACAATATCACATACGATGTGCTCATAAAAGGGAAGCCTCGTCGCCTGTTGAATCATGTGTCTGGCTATGTGGCCCCGGGCAAAATGACGGCACTCATGGGTGAAAGTGGTGCTGGTAAAACGACCCTGCTCAACGTGCTTGCTCAGCGAACGGATGTTGGTGTAGTCGGCGGTGATTTCTTCGTCAATGGCAAGCCACTACCTCGCTCTTTCCAAGCTGACACTGGATACTGTCAGCAGCAGGACGTGCACCTAGCGCAACACACTGTGCGTGAGGCACTGCAGTTCTCTGCGATGCTTCGACAGCCCCGTGAAACGCCCAAAGAAGAGCGCTTGGAGTATGTGGAGACAGTCATTCGTCTATTGGAGATGGAGCAATTTGCTGATGCCATTGTCGGTGAGGTCGGCGAAGGCCTGAATGTCGAGCAACGAAAGCGTCTCACGATCGGCGTCGAGCTGGCGGCGAAGCCGAGTCTTTTGCTTTTCTTGGACGAGCCGACGTCTGGTCTGGACGCACAAGCAGCCTGGTCGGTCGTGCGTTTCTTGAAGAAGCTGGCGTCTGAGGGTCAAGCGATTCTGTGTACGATCCACCAGCCGAGTGGAGAGCTGTTCAATCAGTTTGACCGATTGCTTCTGTTGCAGAAGGGGGGTAAAACAGTTTACTTTGGTGATCTGGGCCCGAACTCTATGACACTCGTCAACTACTTTGAGCAGCGTACTTCGATGAAGTGCGGTGAGAATGACAACCCCGCTGAATACATTTTGGATGTCATTGGCGCTGGTGCCACGGCAACCACCGATAAGGATTGGCATGAGTTATTTCTGCAGAGCGAACTCTTTACGGCGCTGCGAAGAGATCTTGATGAAATTTATCGGACGAGGCGCCAGATTGCAGACAGCTCGTCGAGCAAACATGCCCGGGAGTATGCCCAGCCGTTCCCTGTACAACTGTATGAAGTGACGAAGCGGGCCTTTATTTCCTACTGGCGGAACCCTTTGTATCTATACACAAAAATGATGCTTAATGTTGTGTCTGGCCTGGTTGTGGGCTCGAGTTTCTGGAAGGAAGGAAAGCGCAACTCGTACATTGCACTCCAGAACCGCCTCTTCGCTTGTTTTTTGGCTCTCGTGGCGTCGACGTCATTGTCGCAGCATCTGCAGCCAGAGTTTATTCGGTTCCGAGGTCTCTTTGAAGTGCGTGAGAAGCCGTCGAAAATGTACACATGGCCTGTGATGGTCCTTAGCGCACTCTTAGTCGAGATTCCATGGAACATTGTGGGTGGAACTATCTACTGGATCCCTTGGTACTATCTTATCCAGTTTCCATTTGAATCAAAGCGGTCTGGTTATAGCTGGGGCTTGTACATGCTATTCCAACTGTACTATTGTACATTCGCTCAGGCAATGGCTGCCATCAGTCCCAATGCCATGATTGCGTCCATTCTCTTTTCTACCTTCTTTTCGTTCGTGGTCGTGTTCTGTGGTGTCGTCCAACCACCACCACAGTTGCCATATTTCTGGCGCTCCTGGATGTTCCAGCTGAGCCCATTTACGTGGATTATGGAGGGCATTTTGGGTAATGCGATTGGTGGGGCTCAGGTGCATTGCGAAGCAGACGAAATGCAAGTTGTTCGACTTCCGCCTGGTGCCACATGTCAATCTCACATGGAGCCATTTTCGCGCCCGCAGTCCAGCGATCCCCGCGGAAATGGCTACTATGTTGATAACAATGACGGGACATGCTCATTTTGTCTGTATCGCTATGGTGATGACTATCTCGAGACTGTGATGATGGATGCGAGCAATAAGTATCGAGACCTCGGTATCATCGTGGCATACATTGCCTTTAATACGGCACTTTTATTTACGCTTTTCTGGCTATTCCGCATCTTCAAGTTTGGAAAAAACAGGCAGGGCAAGAAGAAGATAATGCCAGCGCCTGGTCCCGAGGCCAATATGCCGATTCCATCCTCGACGATGCAGGTGGAAGCTCCTGCGATGGCTGTGAATGTGCCTCATGTTGTTGGCGCAGGTCTCACAAATTTCATGAGCGAATCATCACAGCATCCGAATCAGCACGAGGATCTTAGTTCTCGACACGACGCTGCAACAGACATATCTCATGGAACGTATCGTCAAGCAGATATGGCGACGTCCAAGACGCAACTTATGGGTGACGAATCCCCGCAAATGGACCATGGAGATTTTTTGTCTGGCGAGCCAGCAATGACGTCTCATCCTCTGGAGTCTCCACAACGACGGCCGCACAGAAATCTTGACTCACTCTACTTGGACCCGCCCATGAATGAGGCACCGTATGTTGAGGAAGATCATAATGATGGTGTGGAGACTCAAGATGATACGGATCAGCATGTACCTCGGCGTCATAAGCCCTCAGGCCGCAGAAGCCAATATCGGAGTGCCAAGTCACGGCGCCGCCGTCGAGGTTCGAGAGATCATGGCGAGACGCTAAGGACACCGTCTGGCTATTCGTACTATTATGATGCTACTTCGGAACCCTACGACGAGCCCGAGCAGCATTAGCTGAGCTCGGATGTCAGGGCTGATAGCTTGATGACAATGAAAAAATCGCATGGTGGAGAGGGATCGTGATCGAATAATGGCGGTGTCGCAGAGACTTTCAGATGAAGACTGTTCATGAAACAGTGGAATACACTATTTTCATATTCATGTATGTAGGTAGATGGATATTTACAAAAGTAAAACAAGCAATAGCAGTAATAATAATACCTGTTATCATGCATTGGTAAACCGTTTCAAGCATACATACCACAATTAAAATCCACACGCACCACCCGCCAAGCTTTGCATCAGTGCGCGCAACAAATTGATCCATCCGAGTCATCGCCCTTTGAAGCCGCGTCTGCGTCTGGTCAACGTCTGCATCGAGCTCACCCAACATGAGCACTTGTTCGTCTGTCTCTTGCCCAATTAGATGCGCTTGAGAACGCAAAGTCGATAACGATGTGCCAATAGTATCCAAAGCTTGATCTTGGTTTGCAAGCAACATTTGTTGCTGCTCGCGCTCCCACGCGAGCGAGCCAGATGCAACAGGCTCTGATACAGTCAAAGAACCCGACAATTGCTGTGGAGTCGTGTTAAAAAGATTGATACCATCAGACCTACCTTCAGCTCTCTCACACACTTTGCAATGAACGTTTTACGTCGCGCAAGCTCATTTGCATCGATTCCGAATCTCTCGCTGTCGGATTGCTCGACAATGTTCACTGTTTGTTGCACATCGCTCAGATCCTGCCGAAGGCTGTCAAGCGTGTTTTCTAACGCTTTCCGCGCGCTGGCATCGAAGGGTGCATCTCTGGAAAGAGTTTCTGCGTTCCCAAGAGCTTGCTTTATTTCTCGCTCATAATCATGGTATGGGTCCTGTGACATGCCGATTGCGCAGACACAGCAGTTGGCACCTCCAACTCGCGCGTCTACTGTGTTGTGGCCGGAACACGCGTGCCACGCCCCATTGATGGACACACCGGCAGGGCTGGACGCGCAATGGCGACGCTCCTGTGTAGCGCACGTGACGAGTGTGGAGATGCCTTGCCACGTCCTCCCATACATGCTCCCTCACCTTGGCAGCCAGGATGGCACCGCTCAAGGTGTGGTGGTTTGCAGCCGTGATCGGATACCTTCTAGCACTTGGTACTGCACTTGCAAGTGCACCAGTGCATGTGAGTCTTCGACATGGCTGGCACAACTACACTGATGGTGCGGCACATGCGGCACCGTTGCTTGAAATGCTCGAGGCGGCACACGACGTGTGGCCTCGACATTTTTTCACGCTCGTGTCCCTCGTGTGGGAAAGTCCATCGAGCGCCGATTATCTTAGGCGTATGTCATACAAGGAACAATATCGCTACGTGGAGGAGCAATTGCATCGGCTTGGTAGTGGATGGGGAGCAAAGAACGTGGATGATCGCCTTGATGAATGGCGTATCCAAGTTGCGCAGCATGCTCAGTCTGCGCGAATCGAGTCGTACTACCAGCTGTTTAATTCAAATAAGATGATTCAGGACTTGAATGTGCAATGCGACACATTTGTACTCGTAAATGACCAAGCCTACTGCTCACCTGCCGAAGCAAGAAAAATAATTCTTCACAACTTAACGTCCTCGCCTCATCTACTCTCGAGCGACCATGTATTTCCGTCTCAAACAGCCCCAGCTCCCACGGTTGTGCTGTACACAGATCCATACTCTGCGACACTAACTGAGTTTCACAATGAACTAAAGCGGCTAGCGAGTGAATGGCGCATCAAGTATGTACTGCGCTGGCGTCCATCTATGGCACCTGTCATCGCTCGGCCTATGTCTCAATATCTTTCTGGATTTGGCGCAGCAATGCATTTGAAAAAGGTGGATTATCTCGTGCTGGATGATCGGCACATTGACGTGTCAGAGCATGCTGAGCTGAACTTGGCCGCCGAGCCGGATCGTGTCAGCACTTACTATGATGACCTTCAGGAGAGAATGCATGCATATTCGGGCACTCAGCGTATGAACTCTGTACAAGAAGCCATTTTACGTCACTCAAACTTGACCCTCAAAGACGCACTCTTTGTTGGTCAAGCGGCGGCTCATGTGATTCTCAGTTCTGACGATCCGCTGTCTGCATGGGAGTCACTTGCACTCGATTTTCCAGCTCATTCAGCTGCTTTGTCGGCGTACAGCAGCGCTCTGCCGGAAGACGACCCAATCATAGAGAGTCTGAACAGCAGGGACTGGCGTGAAGCGAGTCCGGGTGTCACGCAACTCTGGATCAATGGACGGCGTGTTCTTGAGTCGGAGCTGCAACCAATCACGGTACTCCGAATCATTCAAGAAGAATGGGATCTGATCCAAGCATTTGGTGCGCCGGAGATTGGTGTGTCGCCCTCTGGCGTTCAGACGATTCTCTCAAGTGAGCTGATTCGCGCTGCATTCTTACCGTCTGAGCAAAAGGTCATGTTGTATGATGCCAGTGATAGAATTGAGCGCGCTCAAGAAGCTGGCATGCCCGTCATTTCCTGGATAAATGATCTTCGAAGCGACAAATTCTCCATCTGGCCTGGATCAATTCAGGAAATGTCTCAGTATCGCTGGATTACCGGCTTTCCGCTTGTCAATAAGAATTTCTTTCAGCTTGTTGTTCTCCTTGACATGCGTGATCCGAAAGCTCTTTCTCTCATGAGCATGTACATGGAGGCCATGCTTACTGAGGTAGCCGTTCAATGGGGTTTGGTGCCTGTCATTGAAGATGAAGAGACTGAAGTATTAGCGCAGGTTCTATGGCTCGGTATTCAGGCACTTTCGCCATTTGAACTTCCCTTGCTGTGGCAGCGACTCGCTCATTCGCCGTCCGCGTCTGATGCACACATCGATTCTGCTACGGCAAGAGCTACACTCCAAAGCATGCTTCCTTCCAGTTTTCTAGAAGACAGCGACGTCATCGAATTTCTCCAAGGGAAACACATAATGCCAAGATTCCAACGTATGATGGAGCTTTCGCGCGAGTACCAGCATCGTTTGCACACCGTCAAGCGCCCCGGCTCATCTGGCGTGGCTTATCTGAATGGACAAGAGCTTAGCTTAGACGAGCACTTTGTTTCCCAGCTAGTGGCTGCTATTTCGCATCAGGTTCAGCTTGCGTGGGTAGACATGCGAAGTGGCTATATCGATGAGAAGGATCGGGCATCAGAGTACTTTTATGATTTGCCAGGTACTGCACGACGGCGTTCCGCCCTTGTTACTGTTGTTGAAGATGCTCGTGCCCTCAGACGGTCTACATCGTACTTGCGACTGACAGATTTGTTCCAACTGTTGGGCCCGAAAGCTTGGATCATGCGGCAGTTCCTTTATATGCCGGGCGATGTGCACGTGTCGCTTCGAATTATTGGTGATTTGAATGCGCCAGCGACGAGAAAGATCATTCTCTCGGCTCTCGAAGCTATGAAGACTGGTTCATTACCTTTCCGTCTCTCTTTTGCTCATTTGGCCGATACGCGGGGTGTTTTGTCAGACTGGCTCTTGGATGCTATGCACTCAGAGACGTTCTCGAAAATTCCGCCCGCTGAGCTATATGATGCACTCCAATCAGACGATATATCCACTGCTCTCGCGGCGCTCTCAGCCTCGTATGGGATCCAGTCATCAGGCGAATCTTGGAAGCCGATTCTTGCTGCCTTTACTCAGTTATTGGATCTACCTCATGATTGGCACCCAATCCTGCTTCTTAATGGTCAAGTGCTGGATCACATCGAAGGCATCACCGAGTTCGATCTTAATGCAGTGGTGAGCTGGGAAGAAACCTTCCATATCAAGACGCTGCTCAACTCTCTTGATGTGCCAGTGGATGTTGGCGATGTGCGTGCCCAAGCCCTGGAAGCAGCTGTATCCGTGTTGGGCTCTGCCTATGCGAAACAGTCAGGTAACGGTGGCCCATTTAAGAAAGACTTGGAGGGGCGAGATGAGCCGGCCCTGTTTATGCAAAATTCGCTGTTGACCTGGCACTTGGGCGATGAGGCCTCTCCTATTCATGTCGCAGGCTTGATGGACCCCATCAGTGTGAACGCGCCTGTTATGGCGAGTTTGATTCGCATGTTATCGTCGATGCGTGGCGTGCGTGTTAGTATGCTGATGAATCCCCGGCTTCGTCAGCCGACACTTCCCTTGCAAAAGTTTACTCGTTTCGACTACCGTGTCGTGCCTCACTTCAACGACGATGGCGATGAAGTGATGCCAAGCCTTACGTTCGCTAGGCTTCCAGAACAAGCGGTGTTAACGATGCAGATCCAAGCGCCTCGTTCGCTCGTGGCCATGGCTGATGAAGCTGTGTACGACTTGGACAATGTGCGTCTGGCAGATGTGCACGGAAGTTTGGATGCCGTTTACTCTGTCAACAGTGTATTAATTGAGGGTCATGCTCGTGCACAGTATGGCCCTATTCCTGAGGGTTTGCAGCTTGTCCTGTCGACCCAAGATGGCCGCTATCACCTCGATACGATTGTCATGGAGAATCTTGGCTACTTCCAATTTCGTGCGCAGCCTGGCCATTGGTCCTTAAACATCCGTGACGGGCGGAGCTCTGAGCTCTACGATATGATTAGTGTTGGCACATTTGGCTGGTCGAGTCCTCCCGTGAGCCAGACCGGCTCGACTATCATGCTTGATGCTTTGTCAGGAGGTCTTATTTTCCCTGTGTTCCAGAAGCGTCCTGGTAAGGAGGCGGATGATCTCATTGCAGATGTAGGCATGCCAACAACGTCTAAGCTTCCCACATTTATGCGTGACCTGTTCAAGCATGCGAATCATGCACTACAACGTATACGCACTAAGAAGGGCAAGCATGCCGACATTAACATTTTCACGCTTGCCAGTGGTCATTTGTATGAGCGCATGACATACATCATGATTCTAAGGTGTGTATTTTACGCGATTTTTGTTTTGCCAACGGCATGAGTCACTAACCACGCACCCGTCTAGTGTATTGCGTCATACTCAAAGCAGCGTCAAGTTTTGGTTCGTCGAGAACTTCTTGTCACCATCGTTTAAATCATTCATTCCGCATCTCGCTCAAGCGTATGGCTTCGAGTATGAGCTCATAACCTACGCTTGGCCCCAATGGCTACGGGAGCAAACCGAGAAACAGCGCATAATCTGGGCGTACAAGATTCTTTTTCTCGACGTTCTTTTCCCTCTCGATCTAGATCGAGTCATCTTTGTTGATGCCGACCAGATCGTTCGCACAGATTTGAAGCAGCTCGTTGACATGGATCTTCATGGTGCTCCATATGGCTATCCGCCCATGGGAGATGATAGCGAAGACATGGACGGCTACCGCTTCTGGAAGCAGGGTTATTGGAAGACCATGCTTCGCGGGCGTCCATACCACATTTCCGCACTCTATGTTGTGGACTTGAAACGCTTCCGTTACGTTGCAGCTGGCAACATTCTTCGACAACACTACCATCGCCTTACGGCTGATAAGAACTCCCTTGCAAATCTCGATCAGGATTTGCCCAACAACTGTACGTTGGTTTCCCAAACGAACTGACCTTTAGTACAATATGTTCTGCCGATTCATACGCTCGACAAGACCTGGCTTTGGTGTGAGACTTGGTGCTCGTATGACTGGCTTCCACAAGCTAAAACCATTGACTTGTGCAGCAACCCCAAGACGAAAGAGCCGAAACTTGATCGTGCACGACGTCAGATCCCCGAGTGGACTGAGTTGGACAATGAAGTAGCCGCATTTGCTCAGTCTCTTCGCAGTCGAGAAAGCTCGTCGTCGAGCACTGTGCATGATGAATTATAAACGGTATGGTATCATTGCACTTGCCACCTATTTTTTTCTTTTAACTATATATTATACATGATTAATTGATATTTGCAAACAACACCATTACCAGCGACAGCGTCATTGTGCCGTCGACATCACCTCATTTCGTAATCACGCGAGTCTTCCTCGATTTGTATATTTTCATCATCAGACGAATGTGTTTTGCGTGAACCGAAGAACCGCTGCAACACAATAGGGAGCGTGCTTGCAACACTAAGCAGGAGGAGCTTGATGATCATGTCCCATGTCCATAGATGCTCAAGGAGCACAGACAAAGTTCCAGATGCTAATAGGCTAGCTTCCTTCGATGAAGGCGCTGCCAATCCATCAGGCGAATTCGCCGCAGATACTCGTGCACTCTCCTGGATTGCTGTTGCCACATCCTGCAAGAGTTCTCCCACTTGAGCAGTGCAGAAATTCCATGGCACACTGCCAATTCCAAGAGTGATTGCGTATGGTAAAAGTGGGACGCCGAGAACACCACATGCAATGTTCATCATTCCATATGGAACAATAGGAAGCAGTCGCAGGAACAATAGATAAGACCAAAGATCCCCTCCAGACTGACTTCCACGAGAGACATGCGACACACGACCATCCAAAGAAGTCGGACCTTCCCGTTGATGCACTTTATGCAGAGCCAGTCGCATAGAATGTAACGGTTTCGACAAACTCGGGAGGAGCGTCACAACATCTGCAAAGGGAGCTGCGAGGAAGTAACACATAATGCCACCCACTGCAGTGAAGATAGAAGCAAAGAGCGATCCTGCATATGAACCATACATAGCGCCATAAATAATGTTTGTGATCAAACTTCCCGGCACACAGAATGCTTGTTTCCAGCAGAAGAATAACGTTAGAACAAGAAACACGTGAATCATAGCCCCGTTCGAACTGGCCGCATAGTCCCGCAAGTTCTGACACATGTCCCGTATTTCACTAAGCGTCAACTGCGCCAAGTGGGTAGGCATGTGAAGGGGAAGGGTGCTCATGGCGAGACCAAGCATAAACGTAGCCAACAAAAAGGTTATGCCTAATAATACAACTTTTGCTGCATGGGGCGCAATTTTTTCCCATGTGATGGACTGGGAAGATGGATCGATATCAGCTCGCTCTTGAGCCGAAGAAGTAAAAGCCCTTCCAAGAATGCCCAGACCAAATTGAAATTTCGGTTGCGTTGCGACGTGCAGAGCACACGGCTCAGTATTTTCATCTTCATGGCTACTAAGGCTCCAAGTCAAAGAAGGGGCATTTGAATCTAGACTGCTTGGTGGACTCGGACGTGTCGAAAGTGTAGGCCAAAAGTCCGCCCAACTGTGGTCATGTTTCTTTGCCTTTACGTTTGTATCGGCCATTGCTCCACGGGCGACACCTTCATCGAAAAAGAATGGGGAGAATGGTTGATTTGTTCCATTATGAGTTCTGAGAGCGGCTTCGGGAGAAGAGATCGGTGAAGTCATGTGGTTTGCCATGGACCCCGAATTGCATCGAGGCCTTCCGTCGTTGACAGGTGATAATGGTGGACTTGAATCATTAAGGATCATGGCGGATGCGCGTCGCGCGGAGGGCATTACCAACTGAACACCCTGCACTTCATTTGCAGGCATACAGTGACTCTCCCCACTTATGCAATGTCCATTTGGTGAAAACGAGGGAAGTGATGAGGATGGATACTGACTTTGCGATTCTTGACGGCCCGACACCTCTTTGGGGATACTCATCCCTCTGAGAAGAGATGATCCCTGGAAGCTGCTTCCGGGCCGTTGTGCTTGGTTCAGGATGACATCGGGTGTTCCGGGCCCACGGTCGAAGTGGTCTCTTCGAGAGACGTCGTGGAATGATCTCATGGTCAACACATTGTCTGCCAATTGGCTAATGGATGCGACCATGCGCAGGCCATACTTTCGTTTCCATGGAGACCGCGACCGCTCATCATTTGGACCCGGAAGAACAGGCCCTGCAGGCACATCCATTCTGCAAGCTAAACTGGTTACACGTATTGGAGACAGCGGTTTGAACGGGTTAGTTCGTGATGGACTCTGACCGACTGAACTGGGGCTCATGTAATTTTTGAAAATAAAACAAAATCCCACTGGCAATGCATACCGCATGCAAGTTGATCAATCATGAACACCGCAACTCGCTCGGAATTTGTACAAATAATCCGGGACAAGTCTACTGCAACACGAACTCCCGTTGACCCCGGATTTGTCAGCTTGGCGTACAGGCGTTCGTTTCTACGCCCCCGAGTCCCTGACTCTCCACATGCTTTTGCCTGCACGTTTATACCAGCTGGACAAGTGTGGCGCATCAAGCCATTCAGTGGAAATGGTGTCAATTGTGACGGCAGCTCGTAGGATACGACCATTGTCGCATGTTCGTTACCTAAGTACCAGTGATAAGTCTCCATGGAAATTATCCAAGCTTTCTGGTCGCGCATTATACGAATTCAAGGGCAGAGATGTGATGAAATTTTTACAGGGCAGCATCACAAAGAACATCAATGCTCTTGAAAAAAGTTTTGCTCAATCTTTTGCGCAAGGTCAAGATTCTTTTTACACTTCATTTTTAAATCCACAGGGGCGTGTAATGGCAGATGCATTTCTGCATCTGATCCCTTATGCACGAGAGCCTAGTATTCTTGTTGAAGTTGACAAGTGCATTTCTACTGACCTGATTGCGTTCGTAAAACGATTCAAGTTGCGGTCTAAATTTCAAATCAACGATGTTTCTGATGCATGGGATGTCATGCAGCTGTATGGTAATGCTCAGGTGGATCTAGACATGCTTAATTTGTATGGTGCTTATGCTTTTCGGGACGTCCGTTCACCTGAAATGGGCTGGCGTGTATTACTTCCAAAAAAGCACACAGGTACGCACATAATGAATAAAATTACTCACACGCCGACGCAGAACAAGAAATTCCTCTCAAGAATGCTACTGACATGGACTATACCATTCACCGTATGTTGCAGGGTGTACCTGAAGGTTCTAAGGAAATTCACATGGGCTCAAGTCTCCCACTCGAAAGCTGCATTGATTATATGCACGGTGTAGACTTCCGCAAGGGCTGCTATATTGGACAAGAATTAACTGCGCGCACCTTTTTCACGGGTCTTGTGCGAAAACGCATTATGCCCATTAGTCTAGATCCTAACCCATGCCATCACTCATCCCCCGCTCCCATCAATGTCGATACTAGCATGAACCTTGCGCTACCAGATTCCGGTGCTGATGTACGCTTTGTGATGCCTCAAAAATCTGACGTATCTACTTCCCAGCCTGGAAGATCACGCTCAGCCGGCAAGTTCCTTAGTGGCATTCATAATATTGGTCTCGCGCTGCTGCGGTTGGAGCAGGTGGATAAATCGAATTCGGAAGAGGCGGGGCATCCCCAGCTTGTATTGGAAGCTCCAGATGGCTCGCCACTCTACCTGCACGCTTACAGGCCGTCTTGGTGGGACTCGGAGACCCTCCAAAAACCGAATGGTTCCAACTAGTCTTTGGTAGAGTAAGGACCAGATCTGATTGAGTGCATCACGATAAGCGAACCTCGCATTCCTTGCGCGGAAATTGAACGTGTATCTGCGTGTCAGACAAACGATGCCGCATGTGGAGGCATAGGTGAAATCTTGACATTTAATACGGCTGATGACACGACAACCGTTCCTGACAAAGCCCATGTCTTTGAACGTGGTGCATCCTGGCTTTGGCGCGCAGGATCCCCAAGTTGATTCAGGATGGCATGAATCTCATGTACAATTCGACCCAAATTCGTACGAAAGAGTACAAGCTGAGCATATTCCATCGGATGACGTTGGCGAAAAGCACAAGGGTGCACGTGTTCATCATGATGTGTTTCATCTCGTGCACGGTAAAAAAGCAGCTGACGGAAAGGTCTCTCGGCATATTCATGAGCATGGATTTGACGTGCCTGTCAAAATTGCGCATTTATTCAAACGACCTGTTGTGCGACAATGGATCCATGAGGGCAGTGTATACAGAGAACAAGACGAACGTATTCCTTCCCGTTTTGAGCTATTTTTCGACCTAATGTTTGTGGGAATAGCCCATCTCGTGGCTGAAAATGCCACAAGTGAGGCTACTGGTTTTAATGTTCTCAAGTTCGTCTTGGAGTACTTCCCCACGTGGTCGGTCTGGATGGATGTACGAACGTTTTTAAATGTCTCTGGCACAGACGATGTAAAGGAGCGAGTGGGCCTACTTGCATACATGATATTATTGAATGGATACTCTGCAAATGCTGCGGCTTTGCAAATCACGCAGGCAGGCACACCTGAGCAGCTGGGGTTGTCGACTGATACGGGACATTTAATGCAGCACAACGCGAGACGTCTCTTTTCCTCTTTAGAAGGGGAAAGCTGCAAGGAAAAGGAATGTCTAGAATACTACATTGGGAACGGATATTGGCTCGAAAATGGGTACGAGAGTGCGATTCATGCGGCTATTGCCTTTTACTTGGTGCTTCGTCTGGTGCGGATCCTGTTGTACGTATATTATGGTTGGGCGCTACCGAATTTTCGTCTTTCCATGTGGACAAATGCGTCCATCCGTGCGATCGTGTCGGTGATCTACATTCCACTCTTGTTTGTATGGTCTGCACCATTAATTATCTGTCTCATGTTTGTTGGTATGGCGCTGGAAATGATGAATTCGTTCATGGTGCACTATGTTGTGCGAGTGTTCAATTACTTGATTCGAAAACGCTCTGGAAAACCGTTATTTATACCCGCTCTGTCTCTGGAGCATGCAATGGAACGTACAATCCAGTTCGTTATTGTAGCTACGGGTGAAATGATCATCAGCTCAACATATGCCGCATCGCGGCATCATGGCTTGACGGAGAAGTTTGGGCGAAGCTCACTAGGCATATGCTGTGCGTTTTTCATCATTTGGCTTTATTACGATGCGGACAGTTCTCGAACATTTCAGCATGCTTTTCGACGGCATGCCATTACGTCAGCATTGTTTTCCGCTCTGCATTTTCCACTCACGGCTGCATTGATCTTGCTCGGCGCCTCGCTCACGCGACTCGTTGAACTTGAGCGCGAGTCGTCGGGATACTTATGGTTTTGGAGCGGAAGCTGTGCGACATTTCTTGGCATAGTTGGTGTACTGGCTTTGCTACATCGGAATCTTGACAGGCACTCAAGCACTGTTCTTCCACGCTGGTTCCGCATCTTGCTCCGTTTCGTGATTGCATTAATCGTTTTGTTTCTTCCGTTGATGCGGGATAGTTGGAAGACTATCGACTTTCTTGGTGTTAATACGGCGCTTTTGTTTTCGCTCGTGTGCTTTGAGACTATCACGAAGCTAGGTGCCGTGGGCCGACGGTATGACCCGTATGGATCGCAACTTGTTCACAATGCAAAACCGAGGAGCGAAGCGAAAAACGATCCTGTCATGTCTAATGAGATCCAGAAAGCAAGACAACGGCTCGAGGAGATGGGGGCAGTGTATAAACCCAAAAGGCAAGATGATCCCTTTGGTTTCAGTAATCGATTGCAGCTCAAGAGAGAACTTTCTTGGCACCCATACGAAGGACTCACACTTGCTGAGACAGGTGAGGAAGATGTCGGAATGGAGGGCGAATTAGGCCATCTTCAAGTGAAAGAGCTCAGCGCCGGACAGCGGTGGGCTTATTGCACGTAATTGTGTACATAAAAGGTAGATGTGTATATAAGTTTTCTGAGAGAAATTTCAAGTAGACCGAGCTTGGTCCTTCATGCGCCCATCCTTTAGGGCCACAACTAGCGCGAGGTCCTCCTTGCTACATCCAGGTTCCAGTACAACATTTGTATCGATCCGAGATGCCGTGTCGAAATGAGAATGATGTTCATGTGAAGCCACAAAAAGAGCGTCTCGAATAGAAGCTGGACTATTGTCCACGAACAATGGCGTCTTTGGCACAAAATTTTGCGACAGCGAGGCACGTCGCTTGGGCATTTCGATAGAAGCTCGATTGGTTTGATCCAGTTGGAGTGACCGCGAACGGTGCATTTGCAGATTGTAGGCACGTTGCACAGCGGAATTTGTTTCTGATGATAGGTGACCCCTATCTTGTGCTTGCTTGCTAAACAACTGTTCCAACAAAGAAGCTCTGCGTCCCTGAGAAGACCGTATCGATAAGGAGGATGGTTCCTCCATGCTTGAATCAGGAGAGCTGAAGGCTGTCTCGTGGGCATTTTCACGCTGTGTTCGCAAATGATTCCACCGCGAAATGTAAGTAGCACCCAGTAGGAATCGTCGAACAATGGTTGACATCAATTGCCCAGATTCGTCATCCACAATAAATCGGCCACGAGTGAATGCCTCGTATCCATCATTGCCAAGCGAGAGATACTCACGAGTTACGACATTGTACGTCTTGTTTAATTCCAACGGCTCTTTGATTTTTGGCGCCATGCGATGCACCATGATAGTGCTTTCTTCTTCTGACTCATGATCAGGACTGTACATGTATGAGTTGCGAATCTTCATTCTCAGGTCGTGACTATTCGAGTTCTGACCATCGAATGGTTGCTTCAGTAGATGCACGCTTACCACACGATGTCCGGGCTCACGACTTGAGTCCCAGACAACCTGCATACCCGCAACTTGAGGAAACCGACCTTCTTGCTTCGGATACGAGCTAAACCCATTCTCAAGTGCATCCCAAATATCTTGGCCTTTGAGCTCTTTCACGACAATAGCATCCTCGAACGGCATGATTTCTAGCAAGTCACCAAGCGTGATGACACCAGGACCAAACACGCTGTCACTACGCAAAGAGCCACCACATATAATACAGCAGTCAGCCATCCGATCATCTTGCTTGATGACGGAAGTGGGCATAGTTTTGGCTGTTGAGCGCAACTTGCGTTCCATCGATAAGAGAAGAATATCAGCAATCAAATCACCGATTCCTGATTCATCGGTCCGAACATTCTTGGAGCGGAGGTCCCATTCATTCAGTGTTACAGCCACCGGCTGTTTAGTTGATTTGGAAATACGCGCCATGAGCTGGTCAAGCATTGCTCGAAGTTCTGGCAGGGACGGATCACTTGGGTTTGTTTGAAATCGACGCACTAAAATCTCGTTAATAAATTATACATACCTTTGACATGGTCGATGGTCCGTCTTCGTACAGCTGTCGGCGGATGCGGTTCAGAAAGCGTGATCTCAACAGCACTCAGATCGTGAAAATCGGTGCCGCTTTTGATAATAAAAGAGTTTTTGTCATTGTCACTCCCTGGCATTTCTGCATCAAAATCGCTGCCTTCGTAAGATTCAATGCCACGTCCAATGTAGTATTCATGATCATGACCGCCTAAAATAAGATCTACGCCATTTTTCGAGGGATCTGTATTAGCAACGGCACCCAGCGCATTTGCAATTTTGACATCATTTGGGAGACGACAGTGTGTTATAGCAATAATTACATCACATCGGTGCTCTCCCAGACGAAGTTGCTGTGAAAGCTTCATGGCAACCTGTATCATATCGCGATATTCAAATTCCCTTGGAAAGCCAGGTACAGTTTCAAGCCATTCGCTGGCATGTGAGAATCGTTCATACACGCTAAACGCACTGTTCCACAAGTCCAATGCATCCCACCTTAATTTCATTTACGTTCATCACGAAATATGGAAGCGTCGTTTCAATTTGCTCGTCGCGATCATCCATTTCGTCGGTTTCACTCTCATCGTCCTCCCGCCATGAAGCGTCTACCACATTGGAAAAAAGCCAGGGAAAGTTGGTTTTGCTGAGAAGGCGCTGCAAGTGCGGATATCCGAAGTCCCAGTCATGACTATATCGTCAGCGAAATGCATACTCTCACGTACTTTCCCAGGACGGCGACGTCCACTTGCATGGAGTTGATGACTGGGACCATATGCGCACCACGGGTGATGCTGCTTTCGACACAGGGATTAAATAAATCTCCTGAAAAAATCACCAGTCCCTTCCTGTCTCGTTTTGCATGCTGATCCCAGTCGAATGGTTTATCTGGCACAGGTCGCTGACAAACCTGATTCGATTCGCCCCACGTTTTGCGGATCGAGTTGATTAACGCAGCGAATTGATCTGCGCCAATTGATTCACCAGAATTATTGACCTTTTGCCGCACTCTGTACACACTCTAGAGTAAGCCTGATACGAAAGGTGCTGCATACTCATTGAAATGCAAAATAGGAATTGTCCTCCTACACGACATGCTTGATAACCACGTCGCGTACGAACCTAATCCACTCGAAGGTCGTCTGTGCGTCCCTGTCTAGTCACGTGATTTATCTGCCCGAAACGTCGCAATATTCATTCGTTGTTGTACGCGCATGCGATAGGTCAGACGTTTTCTCCAGGACGCCACAAGAGAGATTGGATCGACCGTGATGCTGTCTCTGTTGCCCAGGGTAGATGTGTCTCGGACATTTGCATTTCTGCGCCAGAATGGATTGGTATACTATGTTCCTCGCTATATAAATACTTCTTCCATTGCTCTCGCGAAAAGCACCACGACATCCAGCGGCGTGAAGACACCTTCGACCACGAAGCGCAGCAACAAGGATGCATCGAAAGAGCCGAAGCGTGCAACTCGCCCCAAAAAGGAAAAGGATCATCCTTGGGTACGAAGGGATGAGAAAACAGGCGAAATTTGTACGTATCTATGTTCTGACCAATATTAGTACCCCTTCCATATGATCGCAAACCAACGAAGCGGCCTCGATTTTTGCTGTTCTTCATGGAGCGTTTAAAAGACATCAAAGAGAAGCCCGAGTTCCGGAAAGCTAACAAAGATGGAAATAGTGTTTTCGATATCAAAATGGCTGCATCGACGATCGGGTCTGAGTGGAAGAGTCTCTCGTCGTCGGAGCGCGACCATTTTGACAAACTGTACGAAAAGCATGTGACCCAATACCAGAAAGATCTTGAGGCATGGAAAGAAAGCTTAACACCCGATGACATACAGCGCCAGAACCAATTCTTTGCCTACCAGCGGAAGATAGGCAAGAAGACTGTGCCACGGAATATTCCTGTGCCGAAGCAACTCAAGCGGCCTCTCAGTGCCTTCTTCCTATTCACGCAGCATTTGCGCGAGACTAGCAATACATCCATGCCTGTGACAGAATTTGCGCGACATGCTGGTGCGAAATGGAAAGCTATGAGTGCGACAGAAAAGGAACAATTTGAGGAGAGCGCGCGTGCTTCTAAAGAAGAGTACCAGAGGCGAGTAGAAGAGTTTAAAGCATCGTTCTAAGCATCAAATATGTTTCAATAGGATGCACTGGAAAGTACCTATCCTTCTCATAATAGATTACTTGCGGTTTGAAAGATAGAACTGGATCAAACCAGCCGTGGATGAATCATGCTCATCAGCAGCTGCACTAGAGAGGCTGCGCTGTTCTAGCAGAGGCAGAATCTTCTTTGCAAGTACCTTACCAAGCTCAACGCCCATCTGGTCGAATGAGTTGATGTCCCAGATAAATCCTTGCGTAGCGATCTTGTGTTCATACAAGACAATCAATGAACCGAGCGTCTTTGGATCCAGTTTCTGTACCATGATGCTGTTTGTAGGACGGTTGCCGACAAATACCTTACTCTTAAGCAGCTCAATGTTAGACGCTTTGTCGCCAAGCTCCTTAGCTACTTCTTCTTCCGACTTGCCAAAGGCCAATGCCTCAGGTTGAGCAAAGAAGTTTGACAACAGAATGGCATGGTGCTTGCCCACAGGGTTCAGCGTCTCTACAGGGGCAATAAAGTCACAGGGCACCAGCTTGGTGCCTTGATGAATGAGCTGATAGAAAGCGTGCTGGCCATTAGTGCCTGACTGACCCCAAATGATTGGGCCAGTCTGGTAGTTCACTGGCTCGCCCGACTTGGTAATGAATTTACCATTGGACTCCATGTCACCCTGTTGGAAATAATCAGCGAATTTATGCAAGTATTGGTCATATGGCAAAATGGCATGGGTCTGTGCGCCGAAGAAGTTGTTGTACCAAATGCCAAGTAGAGCTAGGATGACAGGCAGATTCTTCTCCAATGGTGCGTGTAGATAGTGCATATCCATAGCATGTGCACCGTCAAGCATGTCCTTGAAGTTGTCGTAACCAATGGAGAGCATAATGCTAAGACCAATAGCACTCCAGAGACTGTAGCGACCACCGACCCAGTCCCAGAAGCGGAACATGTTGTCTTTCGAAATACCAAATTCCGTCACGGCAGTTTCATTTGTACTAAGCGCAACGAAATGCTTTGACACATGCGTTTTGTCTTTGGCCGAGTTCATAAACCAGTCACGCGCCGTTGTGGCATTGGTAATAGTCTCAATGGTGGTGAAAGTCTTGCTCGCAATCACAAAGATCGTCGTCTCCGGGTCGCATGCACGCAGCGTCTCAGCCATGTGTGTTCCATCAACATTCGAAACAAAGTGCATGGCCAGGTCGCGCTTTGAGAAGGCACGGAGCGCTTCGCACACCATCACAGGGCCTAGATCGGAGCCACCAATGCCGATGTTCACAACAGACCTGATGGGCTTGCCTGTGTAACCCTTCCATTCACCGGAGCGAACAGATTCAGAGAACTTGCGCATATGCTCGATCTCTGGCTTGATCTCATCGACACCTGGTTCGGATACGTTCAGTTCGCCAAGTAGATCACGAAGAGCCACATGCAGTACGGCGCGGTCCTCTGTTGTGTTAACGTGCTCGCCCCGGAACATAGCATCTCGCTTTTCTGGCACTCGTGCTTGTTTTGCAAGCTCGATAAGCTTGCCAAATATCTCTTCATCAATCAAATTTTTGCTGTAGTCCAATAATATAGAGACATCCTTTGTCGGTGTCTCATAATGCTCTGAGAACTTTGCAAACCTTTCTTTGTCTGAGGAAAAAGCCTCCCTGAGCTGAATCTTCCTATCTTTAGACAAGCTTTCTAAGTCTTTCCATATTGGAAGGTCCGTCAAGCTGTGTGGTGTAGACATCGTATGCAAATAAGTGCTATCAGGTCCGATGCTGTAAAGCAGTGAACAGAAATGACGCGTTCCCGTCTGCGGTACGACGAATCGCTCGAGCCCGGTAGTGGAGGTGACATGTACTTCCGCCTATTGGAATTATGTTCCACACACACACACACATTTCCTCCATTGTCGCACAAGTTGCGTGTTGTACTTACGCAAGTCGAGCTCCAAAAAGTGTGGAATTCTGGCTGTGGCACTAAGCTTGTGTGATTTGCATCATGTCGGAGCGACGTAGTAAGTGGGATAGACCCACAGAATCTGCGCAAACTGGTGCAGTTGAAAAGGTCTCGGACATTCGCCCAGGTATGTTAATGGAACGCTAATAGACTTAGCCGCTAAAGCTGCTGCCGCTGCTGCCGCACGTATTGCTGCGCAATTCGCGAAGGCGGATCCAGCAGCGCCAGGTGCCCTTGTGCGACATCCGGATTTTGATGAAGAGGGCCCTGATGGTGCATTTACGCATGACATTGAAATTAATGACCACAGAAATCGATACCTCCTTACAAAACGTCAGACTCAGGAAGACCTTCGCAATGAGACGGGTGCTCGTGTTCTAACTCGAGGCACATGGTACCCAGATAAAACCATGCTGCGTCCGAATGAGCCACCGCTGTATCTTCATGTGACGGCTGATACGAGGGAGAGCCTCAACCGCTGTATTGCGCGGATTAACAATCTAATGATGCAAGATCTTCCGCCTCTGCTAGACGACCGCCTACATCGCAATGACCCACGAGCATCAAACGAAGAAATTGTGCCCATCAATTTAGAGCCACTGCGAAACTTTAATGTGCGTGCGAAGGTTGTTGGGCCATCAGGACTCTTTGTCAAGTACATACAGCATGAGACTCGTGTTCGTGTGCAGATCAAAGGTCGTGGATCTGGCTATTTGGAAGGTGATACAGGTCGTGAGCTGCAGGAAACGATGCATATCCACTTGTCTGGTCCAGAATCTGTTCAAGTCCGTCGTGCGAAAGAAATGGCCTTAGATCTGGTCGATGCTGTCACCCAAGAGTGGCACAAAGCGCGTGCAGCCCTAGGTGGCCAAGACTCGGGCAGAAATGAAGATGCGCCGCCGCCGCCACCTCCCAGTGAACCTGCGCCGCCACCACCTCCGGAAGGTGCGGAAGTGCCTCCGCCCCCGGAAGATGAAATCCCACCACCTCCACCTACAGATGCCCCACCCGCAGACCCTGAGCCGCCTGTCACAGAAACACAGACTGAGTCTGCCACGCTCGAAGAGGACGAGGAAGAAGCTGCTTTGCAGCAGTACTGGAAGGACTACGTGGCATGGGAGCAAAGCTTCGTGAACTATCACGGCCGACGACCGACGAAAGAAGAAGGAGCACAAGACGTCCCTCCCGAACACCGAGCATAGGCCCGTGGCATGTCACATATAGAAGCGATGTTTTATTTACAGGTATAATTTCGGCTAAAATCCACGACGTACACGTTTTGACGGAGGTAAGAAATCAGGATACGCAGTCTTAGGTCGACGCGATTGGGACGAATTACGTTTGGACTCATTAGTTTGGGATGTAGGTTGCGATGAAGCTGGAGCAAGAGATGGAGTTGATAAAGAAGTCCTTTGATCAGCAATGTCCGTTGATGATCCAGTTTCATCACTTGGATGACTAGTAGTTGAGCTTTCATTGCTATCACTCGGATCTTGATCCAGTGTTCCATCCGCTGAGTCAACGCTGTCCCCACCATCAGACCCGTCCGTCGTATTGTCTTGATCATCTCCGAAGCCTTCCAGCTCAGAGTCATCCGTGATAGATACGGTCCCCGAGTCGGACGCAGCGTCTTCATCACTCTCCCACATAAACGCAGCCTCTGCCCGTGCCAGTAATGAATTGGAACCAAAGTTAGAGACTTGTGAGGACGTCTCATGTAAAGGCGCTAACATGGCTGGAGCATGTAACACGTCAGATATATGTTCTAACGGATTGTACGGTGCCAGCGAGGCTCGAGCTTTGTGAAGCAAAGATGCGCGATGATCCATAGAAATAGGCTCTTCAATTGTCCACGTGCGTTTCTCGAGACGAGCTTCGTACAGATGAGCGCCGTACAACGATTCTAGTTGTGAAGCAGCCTGTTTCGTGGCACGCTGAAAGACTGGATCTTGAGACGGACATGCAGCGCTAAGCACATCACGCCATGTCAGAGATTTTCCTTGAGAATGTCTGTCCAAGCTCCAGTGACGGCACGTCATAAACGATCGCAAAACGTCTGATTTATACATACCAGGGTTCGATATGCATTTGTCCAGGTCTCTTTGCAAGGCTTCTGGGCCGAACCACACGGGCGAACACCATCTCATGTGAGAGAATACTTTGTGCAGGAGGCATTGCACAGCCATCCAAAGTTGTCCAAATAGCATTCGACTCATGGATGAGTCGCTGCCTATCTGTTCGTTGGCCAAGGCTGCGACTTCTTCCGATAAGAGCCAGCTCGGCGCAGGTACATCCGTCCAAGACAAAGGCCACAGGAGCGTAGGACGGCGTCGCAGCATATCAACACCATTTTCGTGCAAACGCTCACGCCAACAGTTGGTGTCATCGCTTTCTCCCTGGAGCGATGCTGCAGCCGTTGACAAGGCAGTGTTAATCTGTCTCCTTGTTCTGGCTTCTGCATTCAAAGACTGGGCTACATTGCACGTTTCTTGATACTCGAAAGAGGCTAGAAGGCTCTTTATATCTGCCAGCTCTTGCGCCGCAAGATTTAGCTGTGAGCCATCGGCTTTTTCTGGAGCCATTGCAACGTGCGTCAACGCGTGATTCTTTATCCATCTAATGCGTGTTGGAAAACAGTTACTAGCAAGTATGACGTCAGCAGCGCAGAGGGGAGGGGTAGATCTGACCTTGGACATCAACAAAAAGATGTATAGATCTCCCTCCCGAACCAAATTTGCAATATGGACGATTTTGGTAACAAGCAGCAGGCCATTGGCATGGGCAAGAAGGTAAGTTTTCGAATCATGGGGTTCTCACCGAAATAAGCTTCTTGGTAAATTTTTGAACAAGCAAAATGGGGGTGGTATGAGTAGCGGCCAAGGTGGTGGCCTGGGGGGCATGCTCGGCTCTGTTCTGGGCGGTGGTAAGCACTCTGGTGGTATGGGCTCCCAAGGTGGAAGTGGAAAAATGCTCAACAATTTGATCGGCAACTTTGTTGGAGGAGGTCGCTACGGTGGTGGCTCAATGGGCGGCAGTAGCACAAGTGGTGGCATGGGCTCCGGCATGGGTAGCGGCATGGGTGGTCACCACATGGGCGGTGGCAGCATGGGCTCCGGCATGGGCGGCGGTTACATGGGCGGTAGCGGAATGGGCGGCGGTGGCTATTAAAAGTCGCTGCCGCAGTTGAGGAATCCCATCTGTGCTTTGCCTTCATAGTCCATGGACTCGTGGCTCCTGCAATGGCTCGTAAAGCATGCGTCTAATTCGAGTTACTATCTATAGATACTTTTCAGTCGTTTGTTGTTTCTTTAGCAATTTCCATTTCCACAGCAAGCATATGATCCACATCAAAATCGCCGAGTTCTGTAGCGCACTGTGCTTCATAACTTAATAGAGCACACTGATACTCTTCATAAAGGATTCTTCCAATATCCTACGAGAATAAGTGAATTTTACCGTACCTCTTCACTCAATTGATGCTTGATCCCCATAGCTTCTTTTTCCACTTCAGCATGGAACCACCCTGAGTGACGAATCTGCTCCATAGATGCGGCCTTTTTTTTAAGGCGTTCCTCGTTAATGCTCCTCAATACATTCTTGCGAACTATTTTCCGAAAATTTGATGCTGCATCAGCTCTTGTGATTTCATGCTTTGGACCCAAGTGGCTGGGCATATGGACATCCCAAGGAGTAACCACGCCGAAATATCCTTTTGGTCACGCAAACCCATCGGCTTTCCCTACCTCTCAACGCGTGTGGAGCGCAGATAGCGTGTACATTGATGTACACCTCCATAGAAAATCCACCTGGTGGACGCGAGTGACGCGTGTTTCGTCTTGTCGTGAGTGGCGGCGTTTAAATAGACTTTTCGATTCCACGACCCAAGCAGCAGGCACACGTTCTTCGACATGCCACTCGCGCGTGGCTCAAGCAGCACCATGCGAAGCCGTGGCACATTTCGGCGCCGAGGCTCTAGTATGTTGCAGCGTGGATTATCACGCGCTGTGCCTCCGAGTAGCACAAATGTTGAAATAGCCGCTTCGCAAATCGAAGAACGATTCGCCGCCGTGCGGAAACACGATGAAATTGACGAGAAAATGGGCTTTCTCCGACTGGAGCAGGGAGAGACTCGACAAGCATGGATGGTCAACATGCATCCGACACTTCTTCCCGACGACGCCCACCCTTCGGGTCGATCAGGTGTAGATTATTACTTTATACAAGATGACACCTCCATGTTCAAAGTAACAGCTGTGTATCAGCCATACTTTCTCCTTGGATGCTATCCAGGGACGGAATCGCTGGTTGAGGAATGGCTTCGTCGCCGTTTTGAAGGTGTTCTTCATTCTGTTGAGCGCAAGCACTTGGACGATCTCAAACTGCCGAACCATCTTGTGGGGAATCAACGGACTGCGCTTCAGCTGCGCTTCATGAACGTACAAGATTTGCTAACGGTGCGTCGTGATCTTCTTCCACTCGCACAAGATGCACAGAAAAAAGTGTCAGCTGTGGAAGCGTACGCGAACATGCTCTCTGATGTGAGTGGGCCATCGTCAGCGGACGTTTCAGTTGGCCTCGATATGGATGGCGCTTATACAATGGCATCTGCATCGAGCACGGGAGGAAAGAGTGCGGAACAGTGTATCATTGCACTATGGGAATATGATGTGCCATATTATCTGCGAGTTGCGATCGATAATGATATCCGCGTGGGCCTTTGGTATGATGTGAGCTTCCATGAAGGCGCAGTCTCTTTACGAGCTGTGCCAGAGCGTGTAAAGCGTGCAGATCCTGTCGTGATGGCATTTGACATTGAGACGACGAAGCAGCCTCTCAAATTTCCCGACGCTGAGATCGACGCGATTATGATGATATCCTACATGATTGATGGACAAGGTTTTCTGATCACAAATCGCCAGATTATCAGCGAAGATATTGAGGACTTCGAGTACACCCCGAAAGATGAGTATGAAGGTCCATTTATTATCTTCAACGAGCCAGACGAAGTAGCCTTGTTGCGGCGTTTCTTCGCCCATATTCAGGAGGCAAGGCCAACTGTGATTGCGACATACAATGGTGACTCGTTCGACTTCATGTTTGTCGACGTGCGCGCACGAATTCATGGGATCAATATGAAGCATGAAATTGGCTTCGCGAAGGATGCTGATGACGAGTACAAGAGTCGGCATTGCTCACATCTCGATTGTTTCCGCTGGGTGAAGCGAGATTCGTATTTGCCACAAGGAAGTCAAGGCCTCAAGGCTGTCACAGTGGCTAAACTGGGTTATGATCCGATGGAATTGGATCCTGAGCTCATGACACCCTATGCATCGGAGCAGCCGCAAACACTCGCACAGTACTCAGTATCTGATGCAGTTGCTACGTACTACTTGTACATGAAATATGTGCACCCTTTTATTTTTTCACTATGCAACATCATTCCTCTGAACCCGGACGAAGTCCTGCGGAAAGGAACAGGCACTTTATGTGAAACACTGTTGATGGTGCAGGCATACAAAAACCATATTTTGATGCCAAATCGACACATCGACCCAATTGACAACACTTATGAAGGCCATATTCTTGAGTCAGAGACATATGTCGGCGGACACGTAGAGGCCTTGGAGGCTGGCGTGTTCCGTAGCGACATTCCCACAGACTTTCGAATCAATCCATCGTCCATTCAGATGCTGATTGATGACCTGGATCACGCCCTGAACTTTAGCATTACGGAGGAAGGACGCATGACACTGGACGATATCGAAAACTATGACGAGGTTCGCGGCAAGATCTGTGGGATGCTTGAGGCGTTACGAGACAAGCCCATTCGACAGGACAAGCCGCTGATCTATCACTTGGACGTCGCTGCGATGTATCCGAATATCATGTTATCGAACCGTTTGCAGCCTGATTCGGTGGTAGACGAAGCCATGTGTGCATCATGCAACTTTAACAGACCAGGGATGACGTGTGACAAGCGGATGAAATGGGCATGGCGTGGCGAGTATTTTCCCGCGAAACGAGATGAAATCAATATGATTCGGCATGCACTTGACATGGAGACGTTCCCAGGACGTGATGACCGACAGACAAAGACACGCACGTACCAAGACTTGAGTCCGTCTGAGCAATCGGCGCTTCTACAGAAACGACTTGCTGATTACAGTCGCAAAGTGTACAAGCGCGCTCATGACACAAAAACTGTGATTCGCGAGGCGATTATTTGCCAACGAGAGAATCCATTTTACATCAACACGGTGCGGGACTTCCGGGATCGTCGCTACGAGTATAAGGGCCTACTGAAGAAGTGGAAGAAGAATCTTGAAAAGGCAAACGAGGGAGGTGCTCTCAACGACACATTGGAAGCGAAAAAGATGATTGTGTTGTATGACTCGCTCCAACTCGCACACAAGTGTATTCTGAACTCGTTCTATGGATATGTGATGCGCAAGGGAGCACGCTGGTACTCGATGGAGATGGCTGGAATTACGTGTCTTACGGGTGCGACGATTATCCAGATGGCGAAGGAACTTGTCGACGGTATTGGACGGCCGCTTGAGCTTGACACGGATGGTATATGGTGCATGTTGCCAGGCACATTTCCTGAAAATTTTACGTTCCGCTGTCGGAACGGGAAGCCATTTGGCGTGTCGTACCCTTGTACTATGCTCAACTACATGGTACATCAGCGATTTACAAACCACCAGTATCATGACTTGGTCGACTCGCAGACGGGCGAGTACAAGGTCCACAGCGAGAACAGTATTTTTTTCGAACTGGATGGTCCGTATCGTGCAATGATATTGCCTTCCAGCAAGGAAGAAGATAAACTGCTGAAGAAGCGATATGCCGTATTTGATGAAGACGGCTCCCTTGCCGAACTGAAAGGCTTTGAAGTGAAACGCCGTGGCGAGCTGCAGCTCATCAAAGACTTTCAGAAACAAATCTTTAGCAAATTTCTGCTCGGCGACACGCTCGAAAGCTGCTATGCGGCCGTAGCTCGCGTTGCAGATCAGTGGCTCGATGTCTTATACAGCAAAGGCTCAACGCTACATGACGAGGAGCTCATTGATTTGATTGCTGAAAACAAGAGTATGTCGAAGCTCTTGAGTGAGTATGGCGCACAAAAGTCGACCGCAATCACCACGGCGAGACGACTTGCTGAGATCTTGGGACAGCAAGTAGTCAAGGACCGCGGTCTCGCGTGTAAGTTCATCGTGTCTGCGAAGCCGCATGGTGCGCCTGTGACGGACAGAGCAGTGCCTGTGGCTATTTTCAATGCTGAGCCGGACATCAAGGCACACTTCTTGCGTCGCTTTCTTCGGGACCCATCGCTGAATAATTTTGATCTGCGACACATCCTTGACTGGAACTACTACATTGATCGATTTGCTGGTGTGATCCAAAAACTTATCACGATCCCGGCCGCAATGCAAAAGATACCCAACCCAGTGCCTCGCGTGCGCCATCCCGACTGGCTGATGAAGCGAGTGGCTGCGCGAGAAGATAAAGTGTCGCAGGTCAAGCTGGATCGCATCATGACAAGTGAGGCGGTGCGATCACGATCGAAAGCTGTCACTGCAGGTGTAGCGTCCCCGGAGCAAGAAACGCGTTCGAGAGTCGATCCCGCGCGCGTCTCTGACCCGATGCAACAGCCCAAATTGACGAGTGAGCGTGATGTTCCGATTCCATCGATCGACGAAGACTATCCGGGATGGGTATCGGCCATGCGGGGCCGTTGGCGCAAGCAGCGTGCAGAACGGCGCGGCATCGAGCGGCCCAGGACAACACTGGGTGGCCTTCTTGAAGAGCGCAGTTCGGCAATGGCCTCTGCAACGTGGGATATCGTACAACTCGCACCGACGATTCGACCTGGCGAGTTCCGCATGTGGGTACTCGTAGATCGCCAGATGCATGCACTTCGGCTTCAAGTACCGAGACAAGTGTACGTGAATTTCCTCAAGCCTCCGCAACCTGGCATGCTTCGTGCGTCATACCAAGCGGAAGTTGTGCATCGCACACTGCCACGCGGCGCGAAAGTACATCACTTGATGCGATTCACCATCCCCGAGAGCGAGTACGTTGCAAGAGAGGCACATTTTTCCATGCTACTGAATCACCCGAACGTCGATGCAGTGTATGAAAAGCAGGTGCCTCTTGACGTGCGAGCGATCATGCAGCTGGGCTCAGCATGTGTCCTCCGGCCTGACGTCCGCTTGAGTCATGCTCTTGAAGCTGGCTTGAACCTTGCGGATCTCGCACATGCCCCTGCAGCAAGTCAGTCGTTCTACTTACGTGGCGGTCGTTCTATGCGGTGCTTATATTTGTACCATGCCTCGGATCAGAAACGTCATGTATTTGTACTGGTCAGCAGCGATGGTGCGACAAAGGTCCACCTCGTCGACTCCGCTGGTCTTAAACAGTGGCCATCTATTGATGCGCTGTATGCAGAGCGCTTGACTGCCATGAAATCGTTGGGACGCATCGTCGATGGCCAGGGCGCTTTTGACTACCCGGCATCTTTATCGACACAGATGGTCGATGTACATACAACAGAAACACATGCATTCCGTGCGTTGGTGAGAGACATCCGCGATGCACGTGCATCGCGACAAGGAGCAGCGATCCTGGCCATTTGCACTTCGCGCCCTCTATCGTATTATGAAGCGGCAATGCATGTGACAACCGAGCTTCCTATCTTACTGGTGCCCGCTTCACGGGCCGAAGACTCTATGCCAGCGCTCGGCTGGCAGCCTTACGCAGCGCGCCGCATGGTCAACTGCTACCTGCGCACGTCCGTGTGGCTTAGCCGCTGGATCGAATTGGCTGCGCACCTGGATATTCCATTAGGTAACATGGCGCGTGACTTTGCCATCTTTGGCAGCGATCTCGATATGGCTCGTCGGTTGCAGCAAAATGACATGGTCCTGTGGTGGTCACCGAGTCCACGGCCTGATTTGGGTGGGCGCGAGGACGATGCACATCCTGGAGGAGGCGGCGCCGCTGAAGATTGGGACGCATTGGAAGTCACGAATCCGGGTGCGTATGCAAATGTGTGTCTCGAGGTGCAAGTGACAGACCTTGCCCTCAACTGTGTGCTACAAAACGCTAGCGTACATGCTATGGAAGGCATCGGCGCAGCGTCGATGGCTCTCGACACAGCGTCGCATTCATTGGATGAATATGCGCGTGGCCAAGTGCCCGTATCAGCAGACTTGGGCGATGCCGTATTGACATCTCAAACATTTTCCACGGTGCGCAGCATGGTGCGTGCCTGGTACATCGATAAAACTCGCGGCCTGTCAACATGCGCATCGCTTCTGGCCGACAATTTTTGGCGCTGGGCAAGCAGCTCAAAGTCGGCTTTGTTTGAGCCGGCCTTGCAGCGGTTTGTGCATCGGCTTATGCGGAAGACTATGCTTCAACTACTGGCAGATCTACGGCGCTTGGGTGTGCAAGTTGTTTACGCAAGCTATTCGCGACTGTTGCTACTTACAAATCGCCCCACAGCGGGAAGTGCAGTGGCTTATGGCCGCTACCTCATGAGCGCTGCAACGACGCCTGATGTATTCCGTCACATTAACCTGTCTATTGTGCACATTTGGGAATATCTTATATTTCTCGACATGGCAAATATGGGCGGCGTCATTGCACACGAGCCAGAGACCACGGACCTGCCTGAGGACGTCGACATCGAGATGGCTTGGAACATGCAAGCGTTCCTACCTCAAGCGCTGCAAGACCGCTTCGCGAAGATCATCGGCGTATTTATCTATGAACTGTATCAAGCGAAGCGGATCATGCATGCCCGTTTCGCTGAGCGCCCCGTCATGCGAGTACTTTCACAAAACACACAGCCAGCCGAGTCGGCAGCTGCTGCTGCTGCTGCTGCAGGCATGGCTGAAGACAAGGAGTCACCACAGCACGCTAGTTCGGAGAATGCTCAACACATCGTGGCACACGTCATGACGCCTCGCTTGCTACGAACGGTAAATGAGATACAGGAGGAGCAGAAAGGGCCTATGGACGCTGAAGCGTGGAGATTCCCGCAGCTTCCTGGCTCGCATCTTACGATGACGAATCCTACGCTCGAGTTTATCAAAGCCACAACACGGGTCCTTGCACTGCAGAAAGATGCCGCACTTGAAGCGCAGGTATGCAAGCGCAACCTGCTTGATTTGATTGGCGTGCGTGAATTCTCACCAGCCGCTGAATGGCACAATCCATGCCTGCCATTCCGTCTGCCCTGGGTCATTTGCCACTTCTGCAACGATGATCGTACCCTTGACTTGTGCCGGGACCCTGACCTGATATCTGCACGCGAGGACCGCCAATGGGCTTGCACAAGATGCAATACTCTGTATGACCGCACGAACATTGAGTTGCGTCTGATTACCCTAGTTCAACAACAAGTCGCACAGCATGCCGTCCAGGATTTGCACTGCAATCGTTGCGGCCGCATTAATACCAGCAATCTAGCTTCCTACTGCATCTGCTCAGGTTCTTGGGTCCACAAGACGTCGCCAGCTGACACGCGCCGCCGCTTGCTTCATGCACTTGCCATTGCTCAATTCCATGCATTCCCACTGCTAGAAGCTACGGTCCAAATGTGGCTCGCGAATACGTAATGAAAGGCCAAGTGTGGAGGAACTTGCAGAAGCGAACGTATGTTTTTCGCGCACATTTGTAATACGACCAACCACATCCATTAGATTAGATCTCGTACGACATTTTTTGCCACTCAGACGCACAACACGTCCTTGGATCCTGCCATGACTGAAGTCCTCCCGCCTACGGGAAGCGCCGGACCTGCTGCTGGCATAACATCTGTCGCTCGGCCTTTGCCTGATCAAATCCCAGAGAATGCTCCAGAGCACTGCCCAGGTGTCGAATCAGACGCCGCTGGTCATGCTAATGCGTGCCAAGGCTGTCCGAATCAAAACCATTGCCAAACAGCTCCAAAAGGTCCAGACCCTGATCTTCCTATCATCCGTGAGCGCATGAAGTGCATCAACTCTAAGATCCTTATATTGAGTGGAAAAGGCGGCGTGGGCAAAAGCACGTTCACATCGCAGCTTGCTTGGGCCTGTGCTAGCGATCACGCCACACAAACGGCCGTGCTCGATATCGACGTGTGTGGGCCATCTATTCCGACAATTTTAGGTCTTAGGAACCAGTATGTACACGCTTCTTCATCGGGCTGGACACCTGCTTTTGTGTCGGACAACCTGTCGTGTATGTCTGTCGAGTTCCTTCTTCCGTCCAGTGAAACAGCCATCATTTGGCGTGGACCAAAAAAGAACGGCTTGATCAAGCAATTTCTTAAAGACGTAGACTGGACTGGTGGAATGGATGAGCTGACAAGTGACAAGTGTCTTATTGACTACCTGCTCGTTGACACGCCACCAGGTACGACGGACGAGCATCTATCAATTGTTGGCTTCCTACGCGAGTCTGGCATTGACGGGGCCGTCATCATCACGACGCCTCAGGAAGTGTCTCTTCAGGATGTTCGCAAGGAGATCTCTTTTTGCAATAAGATGCATGTGCCGATCATTGGCGTCGTGGAAAACATGGCTGGGTTCGTGTGTCCTACTTGCCATACACGCTCCGACATCTTTTATCCATCGACTGGTGGCGCACAAGCTCTGTGTGATGAGCTTGGACTTACATTTCTCGGAAGTGTCCCCATTGACCCACGCATCGCAAGGTGCTGTGACGTGGGAGAAAGCTTTGTGGAAGAGTATCCCGAGAGCCCAGCAAGCGAGGCATACCTCTCGATTATTGCCAAGATCAAGGAACGTGTGGCGCAAAAGGGCACATAAATGTGACGGTTGACTTGTGAAGAATGTGAAGCATTTACATCTATAAACTCATACCACGCGATCCTAACGTGATGGAGCATGGTTTGCAGAGACGCAACTGGCCACCAGCGTATGATCCAGAGCACTTGTTGCATACCAGACCAGCACATCCCTGGCACAGCCGCTTTACATCCAGGAAACCAAAGCGTCGTTCGCACCTCCCAATGCATTGCTCCTGGACATGAGGTGGCACAATGGCACTGCCTGGCAACGCCCATGTATATACTTGGCCCATTTCGTCGCCCGAACAGAGTACAGACGCACACGGCGAATAAATGCATGTGATCTTCGCAGGCGCATCCCGTACTTTGTGAATAATGCTTTTTTCCAGACACCAGCGCGGTGGCGATGCACGAGCATGGTTTGATACGATGTCCCATAGCACGATGGTTCCGATATGGCCCGTGACAAGCACGCCCAACTTGCCCACGTGAAACTCGCGTGCAACGAACTCCATGCTAGAAGGCGGGTCGTTCGTAGCGCTTCGCGTACTTTGGTGAACAAGCAAGACACCATTGATGGACCAGATCCACACCTCGAATCCGGCGGCGGCGGCGATCCACCCACGCTGGTGATCGATCGCCACGAGATTCACAGGCTGATCTGGTTCAGTTAGCTGCCGTACGAATCTGTGTCGATGCAGGTCCCAAACAATCGCCGTTTGGTCGGCACTTCCGGTCACGGCGATGCCCCACGTCGAGGAGACAGCTAAACAGAGTACGGCCCCTGTATGGCCACATAAAGAAGCTCGCATTTCGAGATGTGGTGACGGGAGCTGCAGAGCGTATAGCTGCGTCATGCCATCGTCAGACCCAAACACGACCATGTCACTGAGAGCAGCGATGCAAGAGATGCGTCCTACGGCTGCGTGCTCTAACATCGCCAAGAGATCGCCCTCTTCGTCGATAAAACGCACAGAGTTGTCGACATAGCCAAATGAGAGACTCAGCTTGGTGCCGGCAAGCACAATCTGGTCGCGTGTAGATGCAATGAGAGTGTTGGGCTCTCCACTAATATGTATGACAGGACCGGGCGCATGCGTAACGGGGAATCGTCCTTGGAGCAAAAAGGCTGGGTATAAGAGGAGGTCTGCCGTTGCGTGCCAAGGCTCTGGATCCAGCCGCGGCGGCCGGGGCGGATGTGCGCGCGTGAACAACTGTGTGGGAGTCTGTCCAAAGTTGTGCACGACTTGTGCAGCAGCTTGACGCTCAAGGAGTGAGTCGATGCCTTCCAAGTCGACGCTGTCTGCGTAGGACATGGGATGGAATACATTCGTTGCCGCGACTGCCTCGGGGCCGCGTGACTTGTACCCGAAAATAAGGTCGATCCACTCGTGCAAATGTTCGCTGACATAGTCAGATTCGAGAGCCTCGCGGTGCTTTTGGACAAAGAGAAATGGATCATTCTGAGCCCATGGCGGCAAGACCACATGGTTTACCGGGACACCGGCTTGTGTGGTACCAAAGTTGAAGCCATGCATATTGACGAACATTTCAGGGAGAAAGAAGAATTCAGGAATGAGCTCGCGCACGTCTGCGCGAGAGCGCTCGCTTGCCGAGGCCCATGCGCTGCCAACTGAGGCGAAGATGCGGTCAGGCAGGTCGAAGGAGCCGCCATTCAGGCTGAGCAGAATTTGTGAGAAAGGCATGACTCGTACAAGAAAGCCACACACGCTTGTGGCTGTCGAGTAGTGAGTGCCATAATGGAATGGCTCTAGCTGCACCTGCTGTAGCTGCTCGTAGCGGTCGACGAACTCGGCATGTCGGGATGGCGTTTGCGCACCCATGGGTTTGTCAAGCTGACGATAACACTCGGGGCGCTCCAGGTCGAGTGACGCACTATCGTAGTCTGCAAGTACCCATGGGAAGATCGGGAACTGCGTCAGGTCGTTCATCGTGCGCCCAGCGATCGTGTTGAGTATCATAAGGTAGTCCGCGTTGGATATGCGCCGTTCTTGCCATGCGAGCGTCTCGCGACCGACAGGTGCGCGGCGTAGTACAACGCCGGTGATGCGTGCAGGTGCCAACGGAAGCTCGCGAATGCCCTCGACAAGCGCTTCGCTGTCCAGAAAGACACGCGGCACTTTAGTTCGTACAATGTCCTTGAGCCGCTTCATCTGTGCCTGCGTGGAGAGGACGAGGAGACAGCTCTGGCCATCGTGGGAGAAAAGTTCAAGCGCTGTCGGACGGTGAAGCCAAGCACGATCCAAGCATAGGCGCAGGCGGTCCCAGCGCCACTTTTGGACAGGCTCATTGCTCTGTGTAATCTGACCCACGCCAGCAGCCAGTATCAAAGCATCGCGTTCGTGGGATGGCGCATCCCAGACATTGACGATCTCGCCATTCGGGCGCTGGAAGTAGTCATCGAGTAGGTACATGTGCCGCGTGCCGACAATCAAGAGACTACTTTGCAGATCGATGCCCACGACGCGGGACGTATTGAGAAGGTCCTCGACACTTTCGCCTGGCTCGAGTGTGCGCAGAATACAGCGCACCTTGTCCTCGAACTCCTCTGGAGGCGGAATGGGTGCTGGCGCCATGACTGCTGCTGAGGCCGCGTGTGCAGAGCGTCCAGAGAATGGCGCAGTGAGTGCATCAGATGGCATGCCCTCCATGGGCGTGTTGATATCGACGAGTTCCGGGAGGGGCGTCGCATCCTGCTCTGAGACATGCAGATGCATGTCAGGTGCATGTGGCATAGATACGGACACACAAGACACATGCTGGGGCACGGCCCACAGTTTGATCCGCGCACGACCAGGCCCTTCGGTGGGATCAAGGCACCAGTTGCCAGAGGCCTCTGGTGACGACTGCAGGCGGAGGAGATCGCGGGACTCGGTCCATTGGCGCCGAATGAAAGCGACATCTTCGCGTACATCCTGTGCATTGCGAGCAGCGCGCAACGCGTCGTTTTCCCTGAGCGCGGCATGCCATTGTCCAATGCGTTCGTGTACTTGGAGCTTGTTCAAGACCTGCGGCGAGACGTGAGGAGTCCATGCCTTGACGCGGTTCCGGCACAAGCTGGTGAGGAACGCCTGTTGCGATGCAAAGGTAGACGCCCACGTGGAAGCAAAAGGAAGAGGGTCCGGCACCTGGTCGAGCGGAAGCTCAACAAGGTCCGGCCAATTCGCGCCGATGAACGTGAGACACAAGCAGGCGTGCCGGTCGGCCGATGCACGTTGGACAAGCCACGCATGATACACGACGCACTGGATGAAGCCTAGGTCGGAAGCATCCGTGAACATGAAAGAGCGAGCTTCATAGCAGAACGCAAGCGCCGTCGAAGCTTCCTGCGCAGCAAACGCATGCAGCACATTACGCTCGAGAGCTAACGTTGTCTGCATGCGCGTTTTGAACGAGACGAGGTTCGGTGGCGCATACACGACAAGCTGGGCGAGATCAAAGATGCGGAGCTGTAAAAGCAGCGAGCGCAGCGACTCATTCGAGGCCATCTCCAGCAAGTCTGAGACAAGCTCGAGCGTGTGGCGCAGTACGGTGCGCTCGCGGATGAGTCGATCTAAATGCACGAATAGCGGCGTGTAGACAGAGATGCACAGGCGCGACTGCATCAGCGGATCTGGTGTTGGCATGGCCGAGTGCAGGTTGTGCAGGAGTGTGAGCGTGTGCGAAGAAAGAGTCAGCTCGGCAATCCGTGCTGCTAGCATGTCAAGTATATTGTCGCAAAGAGCGGCAACGCGGGGACCGCACGGCTCGTCAATGAAGCGCGGCGCCGTGGCACGGAGCAGGGAAACGAGCGTCGGAGCGAGCATCAGCAGAGCACGCACACTCTCATTTCGAGAGTGCGCAACGAGCAAGCGGACGGAGTCTTCCAGCACAGCCAGCCTCGTCGTGTCGACCAGTGCCATGGGAAGTGATGCGCGCCGCTTCTTGGGTGCGAATCGGCATGCCATAAGGCCGTGTGTCAGGCACTGCACTATTACACGCAGTGCCTGTGCATGACAGATATCCTGGTCGTATGCTCGAGGAGCAAACGTCCTGAACAGCGACGACTTCGGCAGTCGTGTGCCAAGAAACAGGGTCCACATCCATGGCATCACACACGGCACGTCCCAGTACATTGGCAGCGTCCGTTCCAGCACACGGAAACCGCCGAGCCGCGTCCATGTTTGCGCCAGCGAGGGCGACGCGCTCAGCAGCATGCCGATCAGCTCGAGAACGTTCGGTACGTCTTCGCGTGCCAGGCCAGGACGCGCAAGAATCATGAGCCACTTGGCGTGCACGAGCTCAGCGACCATCGCCACACGCTTTGTATCGTCGGACAGCATGCGTACAAGCACATCGAGCCATGCACGTGCCATAACGAGCGTCCGGGTATTTGGCTTTGCACACCGAGGCACCAGCGTTGCCGCACACACAATCGGAGGGTATGGCGAATCGGCATCTGTTCGTGCACGCGACGCACCAAGCGCTTGCGGCGAAGGAGCGGTCTGACCAAGCGTCATGGTAATAAAGTGCATGGTCGCCTGGACGTTTCGCGGACGGAAGTAGTGTTCCAGGGCAGTTTTGACGGTGTCAGTCAAGAGCTCGACGGGGACGAACGGCGCTGCCCGAGCAAATTGGATGATGCGCCGAACAAGATGCACATCTCGCAAACGGCGGCTTCCGAGTGGCAACACACGGCGAAAATGCTCCACGTACGCCAGCTGCACATCATACGGCGCATGCGCCCAGAGAGAAGTGTCAAGTAGGACAGTGCGGTACAGCGGAATGTTGGCTAGCCGCCCGTCGGGCATGATGGCTTCTTCCAGCAGGTGCACAATGTCCGGTGTCAGCATATGCAGCTGGGACCGTAGAAGCGCTCCCAGCATGCCATACGCTTGTAAACGCTCGGCGTCTTCAGCGAGACGCCACGAATGCGTTACGAGGCGCAGGAAAAGACGCACAACATGCACGAGTGCACGACTCGTGTCGGCACGCTCAATGAGCGCAAGCAGCACAGCGCAGCCGCCGATGCCCCATACCGCCTCATCAAGTGCGCGAGGATGACGCACCGTTGGCAGGCCCTGGAGCACGCCGTGGCCATGAGCTACACGTGCAGCGTCAGAGATGCGCGCAACGGCCTGATTCAAGACAAGAACGGCAGACTTTGTGCGAAGCGTGTGAGCCGCCTGCAGGTGAAAGTAGAAGCCAGACAGAGGGAATATGTCGGCAGCCGCTGAGTACATCGCTGTACGCAAGGCGACATAGGCCTGGCTCAAAGTCTCTGGGTCACTGGCCTCGGCAAGAGCATCCAAACGCGCTTGCATGTGCGCCATACCAGAGTAGGTTAAAAACCTAGCGAGCGGGCCTTGCAGGTTGCCTGTATAGAGTGGCATGAGCTCATGTAAGAGCCGCGGCACACTAGACGACACCACTCGGTCGTGCAGAAACGCCGACGACAGCGACCACATCACGTACGATCGACCACTCGAGCGCACAGGTATTGCGCCAAGGGACACAGACGCAGGATGCGGAAAAGCACCAGGCCACGGTACCTGCAGCGTACACGCGCGTTGACCGTCCACATACACATGTACCGTTGACTCAACATTCGGTGCCGATTTTGCATGCGTCAGGACAATGTGGTGAGGAGTCCGGAGGGCCAGCTTCGTGCGTGGAAGCGCATACGTGCCTTGACCCAGCCCTCCTGGCTTGTACACGAGTGACTGTAGCCCCAAGTCGATGGAAATACGCAGCGACGCACCCTCAGGCCCCAACTGCAGGATATCAAGGACGGCAGGCATCTCGTGCTGTACTTCTATCAGCTCCAACGTGAGCGCAAGTGTAAAGCCCGTCGACCGTGCATCATCCGGAGGAAATGGCCGGTCTAATGCAGTAAGTTGCACACCAGCCGTGGTCGATGCCGACGCTTCATCAAACGCTTCAAACATAAGCGATGAAGGTCGATGGACGGCCAACGCTATATCATACAAGAGATCAAGCAGATCGCAATTGGCATCAAGGGACGGTGTCTGGAGCAAGTGTGCGAACACGGCACGGATATCTTTGGCATTCTTAATGCCATCTTGCAGCAAGAGACGCAGAACGCGTTCCTCCCACGGTACCGGACGCTTTTTCATCCAGGCTCCGAGCACACGAGAAAGGACGGCCGTGCGTGAGAGTACGACGGCATTGCGGATACTTGTGCGAAGTAAGTCGTAGAGCAGGATATACGTGGTATGTCGAACGTAGGAGGAAGCTGACGTGTCGGAGTCAGCAAGCCGCAACGCACAATATAGCGCATGCGGATGGATGATGGCACGCGTCTTCCATCTTGGCCACGCATCAAGGTCACCATCATCAAAGTCGACATCCTGACTTGCACCACATTGACCGCTGGCTAGGGCTTCACTGACACCTCGAAACTGCTTTACTCCCTCGGCGACATCGCCAACGCCGATGCCAAATAGCAAAGCAACAACACGATCACTCATCGAAACTGCATCATTCAGCGACACAACCAAACTGTCCCATCCCAGGATCTGCTCAAATGAAAGCAGGTTGTCTCGACTGTGGGTAATGGCGTCAGTGAGGATCGACAACGCTAGGAACAATAACTGAGAACCATGCGCTTTCGTTGGGCCATTCGCTTCATCACTTTCCCGCTGCACAGCAGCAAGAAGTCTCCCTATAGCTAGAAAGCCGCCACACTCGCCAAATCCTTCATAGACAGGCGCACGGCGCCCGCCGTTGTGCAGCAGAAGTGTATGGATTTCGGTGGCCACTTCCTGCATGGTATCATAGTCGGTAGAGGAGCACGCATGAAGAGATTCTACGAGCGAACCGAGCCGCGCTCCAGCGCGTTCTTGCCGCTCTTGCTCAAGAACAGATGCTGAGGGCGAAGAACTCCAAGCCTCGGTACCGTGCATGACCGTGCTCAAAGGCGGCGAAGTCTGAGCAAGCATGAGTGGGCTGCGCACGCTGCCGCTAGTATCTCGATGCATCCATGAGGACTCTGGCTTCACATTCGACATCACCTCCGGCGCCCGGTGGCGACTCGATAGTGAACAAGATGAAATCGAAAAGCGTTGGCCTTTCTGATTCGCCTCCGCACGACACACGCACGAGAGAAGAGTTTCGCCTCTCCCACCCCCCACCCAAATGGCACGGCGGCGCACGGTCGTGGTAGAAATTCCAATTGTATAGATACACACTTCCATACTTATAGAGCATTGGCACGTCATCTTCTACAAACCATCTGGTCAATCGCGACACAGAGCACTGAGACTTTGTTTCGTCTCCCTTTACGATGCCGGGGCAGCTCCATCCTGCATCGGCTGGACATCGCTGCTGGCCTGCTTTGAATAGTCTGTATACGAGTCAGTGTTGCCATCGCACACACCTTCCATCTCAGCGTCCAAATCCTCTAGCGTCTTTGTGGGACGCGCCTCCTTACGACGCTTCGCCTTGGCATGACGCTTCGCAGCCCTAGCGCTCTTACCAGCACCAGGCGGGTTCTGTTTCTGTGGCTGTGCAGGTGCAGCCATCGTCGCACGCGCAGGGTCCACCACGACCTCGATTTTCAGGGGACGCTCTGCGAGTGTGAGCATTGCAACACGGCCTGCTGCTGAAAATACATACTGCCATCAATCAAGCGGTTGTTGTACTGCGCATATGCACGCGACGCATCCTCAGCACGCTGGAACTCAACGGTCACCACACCAGTCGACTGGCCATTTGCTCGATAACTCATCAGAACCCGGCGGAGTGGCCCGATAGTCGTGGAGAAGAGCTCCTTCACCTGCGCCTCAGTCACATCCATCGGCAAATTGCTCACAATCACCTTGCCGCCCTGGCCTTGCGCTCCACGGCCAGGGAACACAACAGGTGGTTGCTGGCGGTTAGCTTGGCTGACGGCAGCCGCCGTAACAGCGCTCCCAAGTGCGGCAGCCTTGGCACCCTTTCCGCGCGAGAGACTCGATTGACGAGCACCCGAGCTGCGACGAGGACGCGGCGTCTGCTTGCGCTTTGTAGAGATAATTTCGTCCAGTGCTGCCAGATCGTCAGTCGCCAATCTCGCTGATGTTCACGTACACTTGTCCAGATTCGATGCCTGTTGAAATTGTTAACGCAAGAAAAAAAAAAACAAACAAATCGTCAAAGCCAATGCCACCCTGTAAGTAATGTTATCCATCAACACGCCAGGTCCGCGAGCGTCGGGAACCGGGAAAGAAAGAGAACCTATCCGTCGTATAGCAGAGCTTGCGCTCCATTCTCATGTCATGCTTCATACCTAAATGAAGACTTACAAGCGCCATGGGATATTGAAGATGCGACGCGTCTGTCCCTGTATATGCATGTGGCGTCATGGGTAGGTGCCCACAGCCGTTGCGCCGCCAGTTTTCCACTCTGAAACGTCTGAAACACACTTGGCATCAATCTTCTCCCAAACCCAAGATAAGGGTGCCCTGTATCATAGTAGATCCCAGTGAGATCTTGACACATGAGGCGATGCATATGAGTGCATCCATCCGATCAGGCCGAACGAAGATCTCCTTGTCTTCCCCCGGTCCCCTCAGGAAGAGAGGATTTATTTTACGCATCCGCCAACTTCCTTCTGCTTCACGGGTTCCCGTATCATTCAAATGCTAACCATGATTCAATCTCTTTCGTTCAAGTTATGTGTTTGACCGATCGACACGCCCTCTGAAGAAAGTGATGCGGGCCGTGGTAAAACAGATAATGCCCTTGGATGTAGGGACTTTACTCCTGTACGCTCGGCCTCGGCCCACTACCTCAGACAGACCCACCGCCCTTATCCCACGCGCCTCTTACTCCCCTCTGCTCGCCCCTCCTGCAACATCTCTACCCCATTAGGCCCAAAACGAAGCAGCGTGGAATGATTCGGCCGAGAATAGGCGGTCGGTCTTCTTGCATTGGTAATCCGTAAAACCCCGAGCACTTCCAGCTTTGGAGCGCTAGTAGGGTGGGTTGTTGCCTTTGCACACACACAGTAGCAAGAATGCGTCCCAGCAGTATTGTTCAAAGTGGCATGCCTTCGGGCGAAAAATGGGTACGTAGCAACTAAAACCAAAGTATGCTTACGCTCTCGAAGATCGGCTGGTGGGGTGCGTTTGGTGGCCCAGCTCAAAAGGGCATCAAGACGTACTGTAAGTGTTTTTTTACAAGTTGCTTGTTGTGTTTGAACAATGCTAACACGAATTCACAGCGGTCTCTCCATTCCAGCAGAACCCATTCGCCGGCGTGCTTAAGGGATATATGTTCAATGGCTTCCGCCGCGCCGTGAAGCATATGCCTTACTCAGGTATTCCGTTCTTGGTCGGTTACCTTATTTACTCCTGGGGCAATAAGGAATACAACTACGTGAACTCGAAGGAAGGTCATCTTGCTCATGCAGGAGAACACTAAATTTGTGTCTTATCGGCCTCTGTAATGTATTTACTCGAGTTCAGGGTCGCCCTGCGCGAGACTGACATGGCTCATTTCCATCCCATTCTGCAGTGCCTCTCTATGTAGCATATGTGCAGAATTGGGCTCTATGATATACTGTTTACAGCGAGCGATCTTCTTAGTATATTTTGGCTGCTTACTCTTCATCAAGTTGCATGTCATCAGTGTCACTCTGACCTTCGCGAGGAACTTTCGGCCGTTCGTCCTTAGAATGAGTTCGTAAGTGCGAGCTTCGTCGTAGGCTATCTTGGCTGGGCCAATGCAAATAGTCTGTGAGCCGGGACGCTGACATCGACTGGGCTGGGAGACTCGCACGTTTGTCATCGGCCGGCGTGAACTGGCGTCGCTCACGAACAAAAGGCGATGACACTGGCCGACTTGACGGCCTCCGGGAATTGAGCTTGTGACAAGAAGGGCATATGTACTCTGTAGACGTGTGAGTGAAAGTACTGTGAATGCGGTCATACATACGAATTTCATGAAGCTCATTTTTCGGTACAAGACCATTGTGTCGGAAACAATGACGGCAAATCAGTGCATACTGCTGGTCCTCTGGAGTAGCACCGTAGGGATCTGTACCTAGAATCATGTCGGCAAGTTTGTCCATCCAGCCACGAGGATATGGTGGTTGTGGTGACGGCGTTCGATACGGACGACTTTCAGTATTGCCTTGAGCACTTGGCACGCCAAGCACGGGAAGACCAGAAATCGGCGGTGCGAGTGATTTCAGCAGCTCAAGCTGACCAGTCCTCTGCTCGTCACTCGGGTTCGAGCCCTTAGAGGAGTTTTGCAGTGTATCACTGGACGCATGACGACGAAGGGACAGAGTGGAACTTCGCCTCAGAGGCTTACTGCTTGTTTCGAATCTAGGCTGAATAGAAGGAGGGTTGAGTTGTGGGCGCTGCTTCTCCTCGTCGTAACGTTCCAACAAGTTATTGAGATGATCGAAGTCCGTAGCTTTCTTGATTTCGTTGATCTTTTCCCGCTTCTGCTTGCGGAGTGTATTAAGATGCGTCTCCTGGGCACGCTCAAGACGTCGGAACCATATTGACACTAGTCGGTGTAACACGGCAATGAACAGAGGCGTCCCTAACAAAAGCACCACAACGACAAGTGATCGCGAGGCAGCCCACTCCCGACCCCAAAAGAACGACGAGCATATCCAGAGTACAATGAGCGACACAATCCACAATGTGATCATAATTTGTAGTACATTGTGAATGGCTCGTCGTTTCCGTGCTCGTATATCGACCAGGGTAGACTCTGTCGTCCGAATTTCTTTTTCCAGGGCATCGAGAATGGTCTCATAATCAAACGTGTTCGACCATGACCATCTTGTGAATGGATTCCACGCTTTCGGCCACCATGGCCACATTGAGCCTGCCATGGCTGCTCAACGCAACAGCAAGGTGGGGAATGCAAACCCACTTGTGTTGTTGTTGTTGCATGGATTTTGGGCCAAATGTCTTATTCAAAAATTGGCCCAATCGCAGTTTCCAGGACTCTCGTGCAAGATTAACTTACCGCCACTCATACTTTACGTTGCTGCTGTATGGCTGGTCGTGTGTTGCAGCGTCTTTCTCGCCCCAGCCTATGCATTCAAGATGGGACTTACCTATGTTCAGCATTTGTATACAGGACGGTTCCATTCCGCGCAGCATCTTATGCGACGAAAGCGAACGGCTTAAGCTCCTTACCACAAAAGGTTGGAATATCATTCAAACCCCCTTTCAGGTACGTAAGTCCTGACCCTAATGCCGATAAAGAAGCGAAGATCTTTCTCTTGAATCGGCAGAAGATCAATCCATTGTATCTCCCGTTGACTCACTCTATGTGTGCGTAATATATGTGCTCTAATTACACAGGGCTCAAGCATTCAACTGGGTCGAACTACCCCGCAATGTGCTTCTAGTCAAGAAGCAAGGCGATACTCGCGTGAATCAAGCATTTCGAGACATTACTTCTCACATACGACAAGCATTCCCTCACATGAATATATTAGTAGAAGAGCAAGTGGCACAGGAGATGTCACCCATCATTCCAGATCTCATATCAGTTCAGTCAGGTAAGAATGTGCAAATGAGCGTGTGAACTCATGTCCAGACGAACAAGCACTCTTGGCCGAAAAGACGGACTTTGTCATCGCGATCGGCGGTGATGGGTCCATTCTTCATGTATCGAGTCTCTTTGACCAGAACCCTGTGCCGCCCGTCTTGAGCTTCTCTATGGGAACCTTGGGTTTTCTCCTTCCTTATGATATTCAGGCTTTCCCAGTCATTTTAGATGACGTCGTCCACTCACGCTTCATGCTTGCGCTACGAAAGCGCATGTGCATGGCTCTGTGGGACAAGTCACCTGGTGATTGCTTATGGCTGCCTGGTGAACAAGCATGCCGCGAGCTGCATTTCATGAATGAAGTGGTTCTTCATCGCGGAAGAGAACCTCACATGACCACCATGGACGCCTTTGTCAATGGTGAACACTTAACACGCACTATTGCAGACGGTCTCATTGTCTCCACGCCAACCGGCTCTACGGCATATTCACTGTCAGCTGGTGGTCCTATTGTGCACCCCTCTGTGTCTACTATGGTCCTAACACCCATAAGTCCGCGCTCCCTGAGTTTCCGGACTATCCTGTTGCCAGACAGTGCTCAGATCCAGATCTTTGTATCGCCCGATTCGCGCTCTCCTGCGGAGGTCAGCGTCGATGGGAGAACTGTCCACACTTTAATCAAGCAGCAGTCAGCCAGTGTGCAAATGTCGCCCTTTCCTATTCCATGCATTACTTTTTCTCCAGAGTGCAATTTTGCTCGGCGAAGTGGATCCCTGTCTGATTCAAGTGACGCGCCTATGATACACGATGGATGGGTGCACGATATCAACACTCTTCTGCGCTTCAATACGTCATTCACTCCCCGAGGTCATGTTCTCTCGGACGAACAGCGTGCCGAAGCTGCCTACGCAGGAACTGTTCGCGCTAAGCTTGCTGCGCAGCGAAAAAAACTAACTCGCACGTAGCCAACACAACTTCGTTCAGCTCGCGAAAAATCGAGGCATTGTTCACCTGATCGAGTTCCACATAACCCCCTAGCACTGCACTCCCGCCGCTGCCTAACTTCCTTAGCTAGAGTTGGACACGCAAAGACCGACACCTCCAAACCAACCTTGCGGGCAAAAAACTACCTACGCAGGGCAAATTCTAAGAGATCACAGCATCGTTAGGAAACTTGAAGAAAACATTGACTATGAACACAAAGTTTGCCACAGTTTACGAATGGTAAGGCATCAGTGCTGCATCGGATACAATAGCGTGGCCAAAGAAACAAAAAAGGTCATGGGTGTATACACTCAGGAGCGCTCGCCGCGTAGACGGCGCGCAAGCGCAATATCCTTTGGTTGAATTGTCACGCGCTTGGCGTGAATTGCGGCCAAGTTGGTGTCTTCAAACAAGGAGACAAGATAAGCCTCGCTAGCTTCCTGGAGCGCACCAATAGCGGATGACTGGAAGCGAAGATCCGTCTTGAAGTCCTGTGCAATCTCACGAACAAGGCGCTGGAATGGCAGCTTACGAATCAAGAGCTCCGTACTCTTTTGGTAGCGGCGAATTTCACGGAGGGCAACAGTACCGGGCTTGTAGCGGTGAGGCTTCTTCACTGTTACAAATGTTAGCATTCAATTCAAGTACGCGTGTCAATACATACCACCACCAGCTGTTGGGGCTGATTTGCGCGCGGCCTTCGTGGCGAGTTGCTTGCGAGGGGCCTTGCCACCAGTCGATTTTCGGGCTGTCTGCTTGGTACGCGCCATAGTGGTCGTAGTAAACGATTAAGGGATAGAGACAAACGCCACATGGGACGCGTTGCATCTCCGTCATTATATTATTACATAACCTTGTAGGAACTCGACTTATTTTTACCAGGTGCACCCAATCCTAGGCAATGGCAGGCACCATTGTATTTGTGCTTTCGGTTCTTCATCGTGTCCAATGACACAGCCCGATCGGAGTAACAGCTTCGGACGTGCTGATTCGACAGGGCAAAACTCTGATGTGCATATAAATGGTCTAGTTTGTTACTACAGTCCCGATTGATATGTGACTGGGGCCCAGAAGTAGTGGGGCGAGAGCGCATATCTTGTATTTGCGCAAGAGTAAGTGTGGTAAGAGGCCAGGCACTTTAAAAAAGCCATTAGTGGCGTGCATGTAAAATCATAATCTGTCTATGACAATTCGAGTCCGTCATTTCATGAAGAAAGACGATGTAGAATGACAAATTGCCCCTGTAAAGATTCCTCCCATCATACGAACCACCACACGTTCGTGATACGGCAAAGCTATTTCGAGAGGATAGGGCGGCATGGTACTGACAGGTCGTCGACAGTGATGTACGACGCCCCCCATATCTCGAGTGACAGGAAAATACGCTGCATTTTAGGGCAGCTTAAGCTGAAAGGAGCGTTACCATAGAGCTGGTTATGCTCGATCACATGCCAGCCATATCTTGCACAACATATGAAATAAGAAGGACTCTACGATTCTAAAAAAAAAAATATTGCACACTTGGTCAACCGGTGTCCCGTCTCATTGTTTATCTTGCATGGCAGCAACACCCCGGACCAAGATGAGGGGACGATGGTGCCCACATCACGTGACCATTTCATCAGTCTGCTCCGTCTCCACGATTCAACGATGCTCTTGTGAGTGCGTGTATAGAACGTGTCTTAATTTGCACTAGCTTTGTGTGCAGTGCAACGAGTGCTGCTCGCGTGCGACGCAGCAGTAGAGTCTTGAGTTGCACTACAAGGCGTCGCTGCAACGGATCAAGCGTGCTGAGATCTCGCACAGCACGGCTTTGTGAAGTCTCAAGCCACCAACACAGCAACACGGATCAGAGGGGCATAACTATCGCTAACCATGTCAGAGTTGCCCAGAACCCCCAGAAAAAATCGAAATAGGGGTGCAAACGGTACTTACGGTGATCGGTATGTACATCACGAAGTGCTTACACAACAGCTTTATCCCCAGTCGAGATGGAACGGACTTGCAGGCAGCATTCCAACTCTTGCCAGAGGAAACGTTAACGCCAAGCGGCCGTCACAAACGGAAAAAAATACCCGAATTAGATGCACAGATGGGTACGTACTTTGAAGAGAACTTCTCACATATGCATAGAAGAGGCCAATGAAACATACTCGATGCTTCTTAGCTCGGAACTTTTTGGCGCTGACAGACCGATGTCATCATCACCTTCTTCGCATGGTAACTTGGGCGCATTGTCCCCCACGCGAACTGGAACCATTACTCCACAAACTAGCTCCCCCTCAGCTGTACGAACATACCGCGCGGACTCATTGCCGGCGTCGTCATCTAAGAAAAACTTGCTGAGTTTTCGGAGCCCCACCTCCTGTTCCACCACTCCAGCCAGTCGGCGACCAATGGTTGGATCGCCAATGGCCTCAGCTCGCTTGCGTGAAGTAACCGCGTATGATGGTGACATGGATTTGTATGGCTCACATCCATTGGCACGTACCTCTTCTTTCGTGTCACCCAGCTTGTCACCCGCAAGCACACCCACAGGGTTGTTCTCGCCGCATGAGCAAGTCGATTCCCCGGTTCATACAGCTTACAGTACTTCGCCTGTGAAGCCAGAAAGTCAGAGACTTCTTCTGAACGCGCGTGTATCAACACGTGTTGTGAGCAAGGTACCTTACAAAGTCTTGGATGCACCGGAGCTGGCGGACGATTTCTACCTGAACCTTGTCGATTGGTCCAATCAGGATGTGCTTGCGGTTGGGCTGAACAAGTGCGTCTACCTCTGGTCTGCGAGGAACTCAAATGTGACGAAACTGTGTGACCTCCAAGGCATGCAAGATAGCATCACGGGTCTCAGCTGGACTGAGCGCGGTCAGTATCTGGCAGTTGGCACACACTCGGGTCTTGTTCAAATTTGGGATGCAGAAAGGGAAAAGCTCCTTCGCACCATGATGGGCCACAGCGCACGCGTCGGTGCCATTGCATGGAACCACCATATCCTCACAACAGGCTCTCGCGACCGATACATATATCATCGCGATGTCCGGGTGCCTGAACACCATGTAAAATCCCTGCAAGCGCATCGACAAGAGGTATGTGGGTTGAAGTGGAATCCTACAGGTAACCAGCTTGCGTCTGGCGGAAATGACAACAAGCTGCTCGTCTGGGATGGCCTATCAGAAACTCCGCTGCACCGTTTCAACGAACATACTGCGGCCGTCAAGGCTATTGCTTGGAGTCCACACCAACAAGGGCTACTTGCTTCTGGTGGTGGTACGGCTGACATGAAGATTCGGTTCTGGAACACGCAAACAGGCACGCATCTGTCGATGATGGACACGGGCAGCCAGGTGTGCAACTTGGCATGGAATAAGACGTCGAACGAACTCATTAGCACGCACGGCTATTCTAGTACCAACTTGCACAACCAGATTCAGCTCTGGCGCTACCCATCACTGTCGCATGTTGCCACATTGACGGGCCATACGATGCGTGTGCTGTACCTGGCTATGAGCCCGTCAGGCAAATCGATCGTAACAGGGGCGGGCGATGAGACGCTGCGTTTCTGGGACCTCAACACCCCTGCGCGCGATCAAGTTGAGCGCCATGACGATCGTGGACTGCAGTCCTCGTTTGTGAAGCTTCGCTGAGATACATGTATTTCTATCAACTGCGTCTTAGAGCCACTCAATCGTTGCTGGTGGCTTGGACGACACATCAAGAACTACCCGGTTCACCCCTTGGACCTCATTCGTAATGCGATTAGAAATGCGAGACAAGAGTGCATAGTCAAATGGATACCACGTCGCAGTCATAAAGTCGGTAGTTTGCGCGGCGCGCAGAGCAATGACTTGGTCATACGTGCGCTTGTCGCCCTGCACGCCCACGGCTCGTACCGGGAGGAGGACGGCGAAGGCCTGACTAATTTCATTGTACACACCAGCCTTCCAAATCTCTTCCACGTAGATCTTGTCGGCGTGCTGAAGCAGCTTGACCTGCTCGCGCGTAACAGGGCCAAGGATGCGGATGGCCAAGCCAGGTCCAGGGAACGGATGCCGCATCACAAGGTGCTCAGGAATGCCCATCAACTTTCCGAGTTCGCGAACTTCGTCCTTGAATAGTTCCCGCAATGGCTCGATCAGCTTGAGCTTCATATCTTCTAGCAAACCGCCGACGTTGTGGTGTGTTTTGATTGTGGCACTAGGGCCTTTGAAGCTAATACTCTCAATCACATCGGGATAGAGTGTGCCCTGCAGCAAGAATTCATACTTGCCAGCAATCTTGCCCGGAGCACCGCCGTGAGAGAGCGCCTGAGCCTCTTGCGCCTCAGCGTCCTTCTCTAGCCGCTCTGCCTCTCTTTCGAACACTTCAATGAATGTGTTCCCGATGATCTTGCGTTTCCGCTCCGGATCTTCCACATCCTGGAGTCGGCCAAGGAAAAGGTCTGATGCATCAACGACCGTTAGTTGCACACCCAGGTGTTCAGAAAGCATCTCATACACCTGCTTTGCCTCATTCATGCGCAGCACACCATTGTCGACCATGATGGCATGAAAGCGGTCACCAATAGCTTCGTGCATAATCTTCGCTGCAACACTGCTGTCGACACCACCGGAAATGGCCCCAATGACCCGGCTCGTTGGTCCGACCATTTCGCGGATACGTGCAATCTCCTTGTCAATGAATGTCTCCATAGTCCAGTTGCGCTGGCAGCCACAGATCCGATCGACAAAGTTTTCAAAGATGCCTTTACCGCATGCAGTGTGAGTCACTTCCGCATGGAACTGGATGCCGTAAAATGGCTTCTCTTTGTGGGCAATGGCTGCGTACGGCGCACTGGCCGTGTGCGCAATGATCTCAAAGCCTTCAGGCATCTTCGACAACTGGTCTCCATGGGACATCCACACAGTCAGGTCGTTTCCTAGACCGTAAAACAGCGCATCGGCGTTTCCATTGCCTGTCGAAAGGACTTGGATCGTGGCGTGTCCATATTCGCGCGTGTCATGTGGGTCGACCCGACCGCCGTGATTCCACGCCATTTCTTGTAGACCATAACATATACCAAGCACTGGAACGCCATATGTGAACACATCTGGATCTACGCGCGGAGCCACGTCATCATACACTGAATATGGCGAACCCGACAAAATGATGCCTTTCGGCTTCCAGGACAGCTCAGCGATCTTTTGGGTACAGGGGAGCATCTCACAGTACACGTTCAGTTCACGGCATCTCCGCGTGATAAGATGCGAGTACTGCGACCCGAAATCGAGGATTAGAATCGAGTCGTACTGACTATGAATTTCTTGGCTCATAATCACGATGAAAGGCCTAAGGCAAAAAATATCATTCGTGCTGTGATGTCAGCATCAGGCTTAAAAAATCGATGACCCATCCAAACTGGAAAAAAAATTATCGAGCCACGCCGCTACTACTTGCAGAAAAAAATGAAACAGGCACCCACAAGACGTTGAGTTGGCTTATATAAGCAACACAACCTTGCTCGACATACACACTCGCACACGTTCAAGTGATAACGTCGTTATTACGCTGACTCTCGAGGCTAGCACGCTAGACGTTGCTGTGTCATTACATAGAAATGTCATCGCCGCAGACACAGCCACCATTCGCTGAATTTTCCATATCCGATATCCAGGAGCCTGTGTCTTCCTTGGAGTTCTTTCCTGATCGGACATCTCCTAAGCACGCAAACCACTTGCTCGTTGGAAGTTGGGACAAGTTCGCGCGAGTTTACGACCTCAGTCAATGCTCCAGAGGCACAGAAGGAGCACGGGTGCTGCAGTATTTTGAGCATCCTGCAGCTGTACTCGATGTCGCCTGGATCAACGAATCGCTTGCTGCCAGTGCGTGCCTCGATCGGCGTGTGCGGTTGCTCAATGTGGAAAATGGCCAAATGGTGATTCTCGGCAAGCATCAAGATGGCGTGAGTCGTGTGCGGTACGATTCCAACTCAGGCCTCTTGTTCTCTGGATCTTGGGACGCTACTGTCAAAGTATGGGATCCCTCCGCTGATGTGGGTGCATCCTTACGGCATACTCTCACTCTACCAAGCAAATTGTTTGCCATGGACGTGTCGCCCCGAACAGCCGCCTCCCCGTCACGGCTTGTTTTGGCTATGGCAGAGAGGGCCATTTATATCTATAATACACTTCAACTTCGGGACGCCATCGATGGACGCAGCTCATGGGACCCTGAACAGAAACGTGAGAGCAGTCTCAAGTTCATGCTTCGTGACGTTCGGTGCATGCCCGATGGATTGGGCTACGTAACCTCGTCTATCGAAGGGCGTGTTGCTGTTGAGTTCTTCAGCTCGGATGCTCAGACACAAGCAAATAAATATGCGTTCAAATGTCACCGGAAAGATGTGGACGGTATCGACGTCGTATACCCTATTCATGCGATTGCCTTTCACCCTACGTATGGCACGTTCGCAACATGCGGTGGCGATGCTCACTGTGCATTATGGGACCCTGTGGCTAAGAAGCGCATTCGCCAATATGTTCTGCCGTCGCCCGTGAGCACTGCGGCTTTTAGCGCAGATGGTACCATCTTTGTGATTGCTAGTGGAGCCGAGAATCTAGAAGAGACGCAGCATCCAGGTCCCGATGCTGGCGAAGTTGGTGGTACAGGGCAAGGTGGATCTGGTCATGTGAAATTGCACATTAAGTACGCTATCGAGGAGGCAAAGCCTAAAGGCAAGCCTGTATAATCCAACAACATAGAGTCTCGCGTCTGTTGAAACGCTTCACATTGGTAAATGGAAAACTGGAAATGCATCCAACCACATTGTCTCTTATACAGTCTGAGCCTGAGCCTGGGCTTGGCGCGCTGCATCTAACGCTGTCGCAAAGACGTGCAGTAATGCATTGGTCTCTTCCAGACCAATGCTAACACGCACAAGCTTGTCACTCACATCCATCTCAGCAGCCCAGTCCAGTTCTGCGTAATGTGCAAGCAATGTGTAAGGACATGCCAACGTGCAGTTTGTGCCCAGCGACGGTCCTTTGGCACAAGCGAGGGAGTCATAAAACACCTGCGCTGTGGTACTGGTGACAAATTCAATTGACAAAAGTCCGCCAAAGCCACCCTGCTTCGCCCCTTCACTGCTGGTATCATAGGGCTGCTTCCGACGGCACGTCTCGTAGTGCTGTCGTGTCACGTATTTGGGATAGTACACAGACGAAATGATACTGTCTTTCATACCGCCAGCTTGGCTTTGAGAAAACATATAGTCAGAAATGGCCTCAGCATTGCGGTCGATGCGCGAAATACGAGCAACAAAGTCGCGCGAGTTCCGCTCAAGGAAGATTGCATCTTCCATCCAGAATGTGTCTTGATAATTCGCTGACAAGACGGCTCTCAAAGATTCAACGCGTTTTGACTGTGGATTCAGTACGAGAGAGCCACCCATCACATTACAATCGCCGGAGAACACCTTCGTTAGACTGGATACCACCATGTCGGCGTACGGCAATACTTCCACATTCACAAAGTTGCCGACCGTCTCGTCAATCACCACGGAAAAGTCATACTTGTCGGCGAGTCGTCGAATTCGCGGCAGGTCTGCAGAGCGAAGCAAAGGATTGCTAGGGAATTCACAGAAGAGCGCATGGATCTTGGGCGCTTGCTCGTCTTGCTGGGCAAGAAGTGCCTCAAGCTTGTCCAAGTCATCGTCCGTGCCACGCCCGAAGAAGTGGCACCCGGGACCCCACTTTTGTAACACCTTAAGCGTGTCCGTGTACGGGAAACCAAAGCATACTGATTTTCCAATGGTTTGTTTAGGTCCGACAAAGCTGGGATCCGCCATTGTACGCATGGCTGCTTGGATAGCCTTCTTCGTCATCGGAACGCCTTGCTGTATCATCGCACGCTCTAGCATGAGGGTTTGGTGTGCATGATAGATGCTATTCATTCCAGTAGGGAACAAAAAGACGTCGTTCTCGCTAACACCCGACACTTGGCGAGCACTTACTGCGCGTTCAACAGGTTCTTCTGCCAATTCGCCCACGAGTGTGCCAGCAATGCGCCTGCGCAATGCGATCTTCGCATCTTGGGCAAGTGCGATCGGCAAATTACGCCCAAAGCGCTCTTCTACAAACACGTCATGCTCATATGCGAGCTCTTCGTCTTCGGAAGCAGCTGGTTCATGAAGGGCCGTTGTCGAGGAACTTTGGGACGTGCGTCGTGACGAGGACACTGAGGAACCCCATGCATCTATTCCTCGTGATTGATAGCGTGTGCGGCCAAATCCACCGCCACGAGCAGTCACACCGGCTGAGGCTGATGCGGATGAGGAGGAGCCACGGCGCGGTCCAAGAGATGGACTGGGTGCACAACGGCCGCCGCAGGGCTCAAGAAGCGCTTCGTTATGCGCCAGAATCCGCATGCATTCGTCAGCAATACGGCTTGAAATCCCTACGCCAGTGTGCTGCCAGAATTGTTTCGCGAGTGGGAACACGTCGCGGTCAAAGAGCACAATGTACAGACGGATGGTGGCATCCGAGGGGTCCGGAACACGTACCGTAGTGCTGTCCTGGGTCGGGTGTGCTAGTACGGAAAAGCGGACAACGCGGACAGGCAGTGTGGGGGAGCCTGGCGATTCGCGCTGTTTCATAGCGCGCATGAAGTCACGACATTGTGACGCATGCTGAGGCGATGCAAAAAGCACGCAATCCTCATGACGCTGGGCGAATTTTTCCAGCATCATCTTTGACAACTAATGCGCGTTAAAACCAGAACAAATGAAGCCGCCGTCATAACGTACCTTTTGGATTGAATGATGAATGAAGAATCTCGGATATCCTGTTTGCATGGAATCAGTGAGGCGTCCTTCCTCGTAGTCTACAATATCCTGCCACCTTGGTAGGGAGACAGACACTGCATGCGAAACGTTGGGTGGAATAGGTTGACCAACTGGAATAGTCGGCATTAAGCTATTCTCGCTAGGCTTCGTTGCGACATCCACCATGTTTGAGGAGCAACAAGTATAGTCGCGGTTAAGGCATTCACATGCACATCAAGCATCCTTCCCCCATGTTCCAAGATCAAAAATAATTACAAAATCGCTCTTCAGCCACTTTTCATCGCACGCGTCCTTAATTTCCAGACTGTACTAATTTGGGGTGGTGAGCACGGGCTGTGGAATGAGAGAGACGCTGTCACATCAGGGTATCTATGTATCATGGAAACGAGGGTGTGCGCTTTTAGGAAACGAGAATAAACACTGGCGGCATGCGTTAGAGGAAAAGCGACAGACGACGTACGTAGGAAAAAAACGATCAAAACACCAAAAATCTTCAGCATGAGCCACCGGTTGTTTGATATGCTGGTATAGTACTTTAATAATTCACGACGAGCACCTTCAACATTATCGGACACGTGCATGACATCATCGTCGATTCGCTGGACCGTTTCACCTTGTTGTGCAACCATGTGTGCAAGCTGCCCGAAGATTTGTCCCAATTCAGAGATGGTCGATTCGATAGATTCAATCGCGCTAGACCGTTGATGCAAGTAGTTCGACTGCTGGTCTTCAAATTCGTTCAACATAAGCTGCTGCTGCTGTAGGCCGCCAGCTTCCATCATATCCAACGCAAGGAAGCCCTTGTCAACGGAGTGCGCTTCTTCGTCGCGTAACGCGTGCTGACTTGTAGAACCCCGGTGATGCAGCGCTGATGCAGGCGGCGCTGCTGCAGGCGGTTGCGCACGAGCGAGTGTGTAGAGTGGCGACTTGGATCTCTGTTGATCCAACGTTGGCGCCGCTCCCTGGAAGAATTGCTCTGAACGGTCCTTTGATGCTTTCATGTTCTGCGTTCTAACCTCAAGAATCTCTTGGAAATTCGTCGTCGTACTTGCAAGTGTCGACTGAAGCATCGTCACGACATTTCCACGGTGCTCATCAGCTCGGTTTAGCTTAGCGCTGCGGTTTGATGAGTATTGTTGCAGCTCAGCGAGCTGACGATTCAGTCCGGCAATATCGTGCTTGATAATGTAAGTAAGCTCCGATATTTCAACAGGTCTGTCATCAAAAAGCGTTTTTCTTCGGGCCAGCTGCGAGAGCCGGTCCAGTTTCGCGGTGGTATGACTTAGATCACGCGCTACAGCTTGCGCCCGTCGTGAGAATTCAGCATGCGCAGTAGTGGGACGCTTGCTGACGGGAGCAGCGGCGGGAGCAGGCGTGGCAGCAGAGAACTTGCTCAAGACGCCCCGAAACTCATTCGTCCGGTCCTTCACTGTAGCGACGTGCGGCAGTCCCACAGCGAAAGCCATGATGCTGCTTTCTTTCTGGGTCGATCGATCAGCGAGCCTTCCACACGTATGAGATCTGGGCTCCAGCCGTTAGCGGGAAAGTGGAGCTGAATAGCAGGAACGTCCATGCTGACACATCATATGGGGACCGGCCAATCCGGCCGCACCCGAGGCAGGACTTTCAATCCGCAGCACATGGTTGGCTGGAGTTGGCTTCTTGAACTTGGTTGCTGCACTGTCCTTTTCGTCTCAGTCAGCCGGACAACACAATCTCAAGCCTTTCACACCTCCGTTTACTTTGGTGAGCATGAGTCTGTTCGTGGCTACTCGTATGCTTCGCGCTCCCCTGCGCACGACGGAGGGCTTGATGCGCGCCATGCCATTTGCCTCGCGAGCTATTCATACTTCATCAAAGGCTCAAGCTCTTCCTTGGGCAAAAAAGGCACCTGTTGTTCCGATGACGGAAGAGCAGGATCTTAAGCGGCTCAACACGCAGCGGAACGAACGCCCAATCTCGCCTCATCTCTCCATCTACCAGCCACAACTGACGTGGGTCAGTTCTATTCTGCACCGTGCCACAGGCACAGGCATGAGTTGGGCTTTGTATGCATACGCCATCGGCTACCTCGCTGCACCACACATTGGACTTGGTGAGATGCTGTCGTCAGGCTCGCTTGTGGACGCAGTTTCTCACCTCCCTGCGTGGGCGAAGGTGTCAGTCAAGGCCCCTTTGGCCGCTGCCTTCATGTACCACTTCTTTAACGGTTTGCGCCATCTTGCTTGGGACATGGGATACTGTACGTTTCTTTTCTCGCATGTAGTAGCGAATCGACTAACAACTGTTCAGTCACGCTTCTCCGTTCGTCGTATCTTGCTGGTTACACAGTAATTGGTCTCACGGCTGTGTCCACTGTGGGTCTCTGTATGTTGTAAGATCACATAGATATCAATGATGCCCCCCTAAAACAGTTCTATTTGCTTTCATGCTTTCCTGTATGTTAAAACTCGTCATATCTTTGTGTGCTAAATGCATTCTCTGCTATCGCAAGGTCGTCTGTAGTCGATATGCTAGTGGTAGTGCGGCTGGGTTCTCGGTGGTGGACAATAAATTGACCACATCTCGAAAAGTCTGTGTTTGTTAGTAGCTAGGCAATCAAAAAAAGGCAAACAAAATCATTTGCAACATACGCGGGCATGTTTATTCCAGCTTGCTTCGATCTTGACGAGGATATCGCCATCGTCTATAAGTTGTGGTGCCGGTGCACTCTCATCACCTTGTTCATACCACGCGTCTACTGCCGTTTGCATATTTGCATATTGCTCAGCAAACCGCGCCTTGCTCTCGGTGAACGCGGTGATGGTATTCATGATCTTCCGGTGACACTCCAAATAACGATAGTCCGTCAGCATGCACTCCTTGCGACACGTATTAAGAAAGTCAAAGTGATGCTTCATAAATTGGTCGACCGAGCGAGCTTCGAGCAGCTTGCATTCCAAGTCGTGCCAGTTTGGCTCCAAGACCTCGCTCGTATAAAAAGCCAGTAGTTGTTGCACCAGCAGTAACATCCGCTGCCGAAGTAGATGAATCCTCATTTTCCAACGCTCCATGGGTGCAGCATGAGGCCGTCGATCGCGACGGCGCCATGACGACGCGGTCTGATCCACCCACACATCCGTGAGCGCACGTTCCAGCAATTTGAACAGCAAAAGACAGCGGTGAATGAACTGCCAACGGAGGATATTTTTCTTGGAGATGACCAGTGATACGGGGAATTGCACATGCACGTCGAACTGGAGCAAATACATGACGACTTCACGCGTACCTTGATGCTGTCGCTCTGCTTGCTGCTTCGCACGCAATTTTGCTATTTCAATCACACCTTTGGTATCCGCGATACGCTGGAGTTGATCATAGGCACGCTCTTTGGCCAAATCCACGCGCAAGTCCTCTCGGTATGGATCAAGGAATCCTACCGTATCTGAGCTGCCCAATGCCATGTCGAGTTGAGTTTGCAGGCGCATCAATGTGGTCTCGCGGATCCGTTGTGGATCGACGACTTTGCGCAATTCATGCTCTGATTGATCCAAGAAGGTTTGTAGGAAGTCCGCGTGTGCGAAGAAAAAGTAGTGTTTCAGCGAGCAAAGCCGCGCAATGATGTCCTTGTCCTTCTTTAGCAGGCACAATAACGCCGCGTTTGCGCGTTGATATGCGCGCTCAATACACACTGCAAATGACTCATCATCCATGACGACCCGTTCGAGTTTTGCATCCAGCGCCAGGTAGGATTCCACATGTGCATCTTGAGAGCCAAACAGAGTTTGGACTCGATCCGATAGCACATTGGACACATCAATTCCACACTCGCGAATGGCATTCAGGTACTTGCCAGCCAGCAAGATCTTGTGTTTCCATGGCTCAAGAAAAGCAGGAATCTTGGCGCCGCCCGTCAACTCGCCTCGGGCCTCGTCCACGTCATCGGCCATAGGGTCTCCATCTCGAGCTTGCTGCTCTTGTTGAGCATAAAATCGTTCATCCCGCAGCATGTATCGGCGCTCCCAGTACTCGTCCGTGGGATCAGACTCGAGGCTCGCTCGAGTGACGCGGGCGTCTTCCACCACCATAAACTCTTCGTAAGGATCAAGCAAAACACCTGATGTGATCCAACGCAAGAGCATACGCGCATATGGCTGAGAAGCCTCGCGAAACAGTTCAAGATATAGATTATGAGCCAAAGGATCACCACCAAGATGCGTGAGTCTGTCCCACAACATAGACAATACTTCGCCGCCCTTTACAATGCCGCCAACAATCCCTTGCTCGAAATCATCCTCCATACCAAGAAGTGCACGTCGATCACGCTCGAGCTGCGATGCATCACTGTCAAAACCTGCATCGGACGAGCTGGACTCGTCCTCGTTGTCAACGTCATCTTCTTCATCGTTCTCGTCTTCGCGTGGTAGCACGTCCGCATGTGTAATACTGGCGATCTCTGACGTGACGGAATGAATGAGACTGAACGTTCGAAGCATCGGGCGCATCTGGAGCCATAACTGCTGCAAAGTAAAATCTGGCGAGCTTAGGAGCCGCTCTTCCATCTGTGCAACAAGCTCCTCATATGTTTTAAGTTGCGCCCGGATTGCGGCACACAATGCGTGCATGACAGTACCATACTCCAAGCCAGACTCGCATTCCAAAAACGCGCTTATAGAGGTATAGTACCCTGACAAGGGCAGCATTCGTTCCACTAGCTCACGTAAAGATGAATTCAGACTGTCGTCGATGACAAAGCGAGTCCCGTTCAGTCGGTGCCCAAGATCGTCGGGCTTGTAACCAGAAGAGAACTGAATATAGTTGCCTTCGATTCCGATGAGAACATACAACAAGTCTTCCACAAGGAGCACATCCTGCAGAGTCGCATCCACGGACAAGAGATTCACGATGTGCTGAGAAGGTGTAGATTGATCCGGCTCATCGACATGGTACGCTCGCGAACGAGCTAACTTGCGGGATGCCACATTGGGAGTGCGTCCACTGAGCGGATTCAACACGAATGAGGCTTCGTGGAGATATGACTCTGCAACAGGCGCGGAAGGGTCGTGAGTCAACGTGTTGGGATGCCCGCGGTCGAGCTGGCGGATCATAGGGGGAAGACGTCGAGGTGCGGGAGTTCGAGCGATAGGCGTAAGTTCAGGTATAGGTATGCGCTCAACCTCATTGTCGTTCTCCTCGTTGACATCCTCTTCCTCATCGACGGAAGTACGCATTACGCGTCGAGTTGAATGTTGTACAGCAGACAGCCGGCGCAAGTAGCGGTCATACTGCTTCGCACTCATTGCTACACCACGGTTAGTCGCACGTCCTGGCGTGAAGGGAATGGACCGCGACGCGCGATGCGCCGAAGGTGGCGCTTGGCCATGCAGCGACATTTAAACTACTTTTCGTCCACCTCCCCCCACTTGATGATGAGGACACACGACGCGTGTCAACGATCCGTGTTGATGTAGGGGCACTTCACGTGACTTGAGACACACATTTTGTGCCTGACTATCTGTATGTGACACTAGAATAACGTTGACGTGCGTTCCTATGGGGCGACAAATTCATGACGATGGCTGGGACGAGGGTGCTAGCGTGGGCGTTTCCATTGCTTCTCCATACCGAGGAGCAGCCCAGCCACTAGAGGACCGTGGAAGCGTGGTAGGATCGTCTAAGGAGCGAGTCAGAGCTGGCGCGTCTTGCGCAAATCGATCATAGCCATGTGGCAATCCCTCACGAATGTAGAAGCCTCGCGAGCCAAGCCAACGATCAATGCGTGCAGCATCACGTTCAGCGAGTTGCTTTGCAGCACGAGCAGGGTCATGTTCGTGTTCTGCATAGCAGTCGGCTTCATCGTCTAGGACATGCGCACCAGCAACTTGCGTGGATGTAAGGCTCAATACAGCCCATCCGACTACCAGCATGCCCGGCGGACGCTGACCATCAGTGATATGGGTGTCCATGACATGCACGATGCGATCTAATGTGGATGCAATGAGGCGTTGGTCCTCGGAGCTAGCACGTTCGACAATGGCAATGGGCGTGTATGGAGGATATGCATCGCCATAGCGACCAGGGCTTTCACAGGATGTAAGAGTCTCGATCACAGCGGGCAGGCGTGCCACACCCATTAGGAGAAGAAGAGTTCGGGAACGTTCATATCCTGGCAGCATCACACGTTTTCCGCCACGTCCTACGCCCGTCGACATGATCATGCTTTCGGCAGCGCCGCGTTGCGTCACAGGAATATTGACCATCAACGGACCTCCTATGGCGCTGGAAATACCTGGCACGACTGTGCATTCGATGCCTGCATTTTGACATGCAACAAGCTCTTCGCCACCACGTCCATATACGAAAGGATCGCCTTGCTTCAATCGGACGACGGTTTTGCCTTCGTTTGCAGCCTTGAGCGCTTGCGAAATAAGCTCAGACTGTGCACCTTCTGCGTTGCCAGGGAACTTTTTTGCGATTACGAGCGGCGTCGTTGAGGGGATCAGCGCCAGCACAGCGGTCGGCACCAGCTTGTCCGACAAGATCACGTCTGTGTCGGGCGATGTCAAAATGTCTCGCGCTGCGACTGTGAGGAGTGCAGGATGGCCAGGACCAGAGCCGAGCAGGTATACATGGCCTTTGCGGCGTGGCTTGGAAAGGTCCAGATCGTGACGCGACCGCTTGGCCACAGGTTCGATATGTTCAGAGACAGCTGATGTCTCTTGTGCACGCGAAGATGCGTCCATTTCGTTCTCAAGCAGAGCTTGCATTTGAGTTTGATCCAGCGATGCCAGCCGTTCCAGCGGCCAGTACTCGCTGATTTGAGCGACCCAGCGCATGCGCCGACGCTGCACAGCACAGGCATCACTTTCATCTTCCGCTGTACTAGAGTAGCCTAGGGCATCATTCAGGGCAGGTTCGTCTTCCAGTTCACCCGCATCGCCTCGACAAGACGTGCGTGCCTTTGCCAGCTCGCGCATCTCACCAATGCGCTCGACAGCGAGTCCGACAGATGCCGGCAGCGATGCGACGAGATGTCGACGTATCCGACCAGCTAGACGACAGCCCCGACCATTTGTAGTAACAGCGAGTTGAAGCGACGAAGCGTTCTCTTCGTCATCTGTGGCGAAGCGGTGAGTTGCAGGGAAAGAGAATGTGCAAAGTTCCGGCGTATCAGTCACATTCAAGGGAAGGCGGCGCGTACGACAAGCTTTAGCCAAAATCTCACACCGCAAGCGCCGCGAGCTTGCGTCATTCGGTACAGCCACGAGCGTATCTGTGACACACACAGCGAATAAGGAAGCGTCTGGGCCATCAATTTCATTTAATATATGTTCCCATGCACGAATGCAGTTTTCCTTGTCGTCTTTGGAGGGGAAAAGGGCCATTGTCGACACTTGGTGCATGTCGCTTGAGATATTCGCGACAGGCGCATTCCAGGCCAACTTTGTCTCCAGGCCGGCCTCTTTGGCTGTACGCACACGTGTTTGTGCAAGTCTTCCGTCGCCTATCACGAGCATAGTGCGGCGCTCTGGGCGGTGCGCCAGCAAGAGTGAGGCGACAGGGGGCATGAACAGGTCGCGACGACAAGGGAGTGTACGTTAATAATGATGGTGATAATGACGACAACGACGATTGTGGAGCGCTTATCACTTCACACACTCTTACGCGCGGCGAGCGCGATCCATGCACGTTGCCGATTTTCCTCTATCGGCCTACTGGGGAAGCTGGAGGTGTTTTTGACGCAGCGCATACGTTTCTTGGAAGATATCGCACTCGCACTCGCACTCACACTCCCAGGCTAGCAGGGGTGGGGATTTTTTTATTGTGGCTGACGTCACCAACGAACGAAATTTTGGTTGGAATTTCAGATTTTTTTTCTCTTCGGGCCCACGATTCCCATTGATTGATACGTGACGATAAAGATGGACGCGGACGCGCGAGCTAGCGCTGAGGCTGCAGAGAAGCAATGGGACGACACATCGGCGCCAAGTGTAGACATGAGTGAGCTGGGGGGTCCGTTTGAAGGCCCAGAGAAGCTTTTGGAGCTTTGGTTCGCGCCGAATGTTGATGCTTTGCCGGAGTGCCAGCGCGCCATGGCAGAGCGGGGCGTGAGGCTGGGCGGACGACTTGGGCTTCGACGCGTGCCGAAAAGTACCTGGGAAGGCATGTTGGACCTTGTCAAGTGCAAGATCCTCAGTGTAGAGACAAGCGCCGAAGTGGATGCATACCTGCTTAGCGAGTCGTCCATGTTTGTATACCCTCATAAGCTGATCTTGAAGACGTGTGGCACGACGACACTCCTATTCGGACTGGACCGCTTGTTACGCATTGCGAAAGCCACCCTGTTTGATGAAGAAGCGCTGTCCCTGCAAGCATCGAGCGTATCGAGCACCATGATCGCGAATGCCGTCGCTGGCGACGCAGACTGCAAGATTTTGGGTGGTTGTGTGCGTCACTGCTTCTACAGCCGTAAAAGCTTCATGTTTCCTGAAAAGCAGCAAGGACCGCACCGAGACTGGATGCTTGAGACGCGGTTTTTGGATCAGTACTTTGACCACGGCGCAGCGTACACGGTGGGGAAAATGAATGGGAACCACTGGCTCTTGTACATGGCGCAGGGCGTCGATATGGAGGCGGAGACTGAGGCGAAGAAAGAAGCTGAGCTCGAGCTCCAGAGTACATCGGCACCGGCGATCGCGCGGCGTAGCCTGCCTGACACGGACTTGACACTCGAGATCCTGATGACGGAGCTTTCACCCAAGGCTTGTGAGCCGTTCTTTTTTGACGCCAAAGACAGCACGAACATTGAGTCGGCGCACAAGCTTGGGCGTGATGTATCGGCAAAGCTAGGGCTCTCGTCTCTGTTTGCGGATACGCAGCTGGATGCATTTGCGTTCGAGCCGTGCGGATACTCAGCGAATGCGCTTGTGTCTGCGACACCGCACCACTCAGCAGGGTACTGGACGGTGCATGTTACGCCGGAAGAGGCATCGAGCTACGCATCGTTCGAGACGAACGTGCATTTGGACTGTGACGGTGCGATCCAGGATGCTCATACGCACGTCACGAATGTGCCAGAACTGGTGTCTCGGGTCGTGGACATCTTTCGGCCAGGCAACTTTACGCTCACACTGTTCATTTCTATGGACCATGCTGACAGTGCAGCGCAGTTGCGCTCGTTGGAACTGCCCCACTATACTAAGAGCGACCGAATTTTGTACGAGTTTGAAGGGTACGAGTTGTTGTTCTTATCGTTCCACCGCCGCATGACACTGAACTAGGCTGCAGACTCGGACGACACGTCCGAGTCCGAGCCGGAGCCTGATTCCGACGACTCAGTGCCGGACTCGTCGGAGCCGCCGGCTGGCATGTCAACATCGTGCATCACGTATCCATGTGCCTGAAGCTGGGATCGGATGGACGCTGCCGTCGATAGAGAGCATGCTACTGCACAAACGGAAGTGCTTGCATCGAAGAGCGGCACAATGTATTGTTTCATGCACCGCTGCACGTCGTCGAGCGTCACGCTGCTTGCTTGTTGAAGTAGCCGCTTACCACGCCCGCGTCCCACTCGCTTGAGACGTACGTCCACAAAGCTCTCGAGGGCCGCTGCACCGACCGTGCCCTCCGCATCGGCGATGCTAAAGTGCAAGCTCGACTTGGCCGACTCGAGCATAGTCTCGTCCAGTGCCACGTGGGAGCCATCGTCCAGAGCGGTGCCGTAGGCCAGTGCCTGCACGACCTTACGGCCCTCCAGGAAGGCTTTTGCCGCGTTGGGCGCACGGTACAGGAGGAAGTGGATCTGCTCTGCCTCAGCATCGTTGCGGATCGACGCGCCGTACGCAAGGCCTGCGCCGCGGATGTAGCGCCAGAGGAACGATTCCATCGCATTCAGGATCGTCAGCGTAATGACCAAGGGCGCATAGTCCTTGTCCGTGTAGCCGCGCAGACCACGAGAGGTGAAAACAGCGTAGGAGCTCTCGATCGCCGGCAGAGCACACATGCGGCCCTCGAGCGCCGGCTTGCGTCCCAGGCCCGTACAGATGTCTCTTGCCCACGGCAGCGGGCGAAGCACCAACGACGGGGGAGCATCCGCCAGTGCACGTGGCATATAAGCGCGCCATGGCTCGAGCGGGCGCGCAATCGACCGAATGTCGCCAGCCACACTGATGCGCACATGCTCTGGGCGCAATAGTGCGTTGCGGACCGTGTTAAAGTGCTCTAGCACACGCTCTGGCTCCTCTTGCAGCGCGTCGACCATCTCCGGCACACGCTGTGCCTGACGGAGGATCGTGTTCGCTTCACAGGTCGACGTGCTGTTGTCAAAGAGCATGGAGCGAGAGAGGGCCGAGGCGACCATGCGTCCGTCGCGCTTCTGCTCTGGCAGCGACTGCGCCAGCTTCGCGGCAGCGACGCGCACCCGGTCGAGAGAAAACTCGCTGCGCCACAATAGGTCATATACCCAAGCGACGACTTTTTCATAGTGCGCAACGGGTGCCTTGAACTCGATGGCCATCGTCTCCGAAAAGCTCGAGCCAATCCCGATGGTAGCGTCGTATTCCAGCACGTCCTCGTCCAGCTGCTTCACGACGTCCTCGTACTTGAGCGACGAGCCGTCCTGCCGTTGGACCGGCAGCGAGAACACCATCGACAGATACAGCGTCAGGTAGGCACGCAGGTCGTCCGGCACACTCTGGGTACCCATGACGACAGATACAAGCACAAACTTCGAGGAAATGTGGTCGAACTGGATCGAAAGGGGCGGCGATGGCGCATCGGCATCGACATGTGCCTGCAATGTCTTGTCGTCGGCGGTGGCAACGTCGCACAGTGGCTCATTGCACTCGCCGGCCGCTCGACATCCACTCTCAGCTGTCGCCAGTTTGATCCATGCTATCGTGTCACTGGAGGGAATGCGGAACGACTGCAGCATGTTAGGCGGGATCGGTGCGTCATTCTCTTGACGCGCTAGCTGGAGCTTTTGCTCACACGCCTGTGCGCCTTGCTCACCCCACGCCTGTCGCCGCTGCGCCACACGCGCCTGCGTCTCGTCCTTCAGCTGCTGCACGAGCGCAGCTGATGGGCGGCCCACGACCACCAGTCGTGCATTCTCGATCAGATAGCGTGTCAATAGGGAGGTCCATGCCTCACTCGAATAGTCATCAAGCGCATCGAAGCGGCGCATGTCATCGAGCGAGTCGGCCAAGCCACTGCCGTCCTGGCGGCCATACAAAAAGTCGTGAATCAGAACGTCGGAGAAACAGTCGGCGGGACGCATCTCCAGCTGGCTCAAGAGCCGCTCGCGTTCACGGCGCAGAACGGTCCTCATCCGCGCCATGTCAATGCCCTGTGACACGATCCGCCGCAGCAGCCGGTCCAGATGGCCATCCAGCTCATCCAGCTGCGCAGTAGGGACGGCGCTGAACGACGCAGAGAGCACCGTCCTACCAGCGCGCTCATTGTTGCCGATGTAGATGTCGGTACACAGCGGCTCGTCACGCTCGACAAACTCCTGCTGCATCGGACTTACGGGCGAATCTGTCAGGTACGTGCTCAGCACATCCAGTGCCTGGAGCTCCAAGCTGTCATCCATGGTAGGCCCGAGCCACGAGATTTGCACCTCGCCAATGCTTTCGTCCCGCTCCGGGAAGTTGACAAACACTCGCCGGCGATCGCGATTCGCCGGCGGATCAGCATCGTCCACGCCAGCGCCCGCAAGCTCTGTGCCGTCGATGACAGGCGGCATGGCACTTGCCGTTTCCACGAATGGCCGCTTCCATCCTGGTGGCCCAAGCTCGCCCTTCGCGGTACCCATCTGTACAAACCGGTCATCAATGCTTTGGAGCGCGGAAAACAGCTCTGTCCGGTCAAGTGGCCCACACAGCACAATCGCTGCATTGTGCGGCGCGTAGTACCGGGCATGATAATCGCGGATCTCATCGATCGTCAGCACGCGTAGCGCCGACATGAGCCCGCCTGTCTCACTGCGGTACGCGGACGTGCGTGGGTACAGCATGCGCTGTGTCTTGAGCTCCATCAGATCGGCACTGGAGTTCTCGCGCCCTTGCATCTCGGAGTACACGACACCGGCGTCCTCCAGCTTGCCATTAATATGGTATACTTCTGTCACGAAGCCTGCGTCTGTGAGCGTGGGAAAGAAGACGTGGTCACAATACACCGGCAGCATGCGCAGAAATCCATCTGAGCCTGCTGTCGTCAGCGTGTACGCTGTGTGATCGTTCGCCGTCCACGCATTTGTGCCCTGCGCAAACGCACGATTCGCTAGACTGTCCAGCACGCCTTTGTACGGGTACTGCTTGCTGCCCAAAAACACCAGATGCTCCAGTGTATGCGGCACGCCGCTATCGGTGAAGATCTCTGTCGCCAGCGTAATGTAGGCATTCACAAGTGGATTTTCAAACTGTGACCATAGCACAGTCAGACCCGTCGCTGTGCTGCGCCATTTTTCTACCACCATGTCCGGAGCATATGGCAGCGCTTCTCGCGCGAGTCGCCGGAACGTTCCCAGCTGCATTGGTGCTTCGCCTGCGGCCGGTGTCGCCATGACGTGGAGTGCTCGAGTTGGTCGATATGAAAAGTTGATGCCAGTATTCCACGTTCGACAAAGCGCGTGGCGCATCCAACTCCAAGAGCGCCCGTTGGTACCTTGTTTTTTCTTTTCCCAGCGACGCAGTGACTCGCTCGACACAGTCAATCGAATGGAAAGCAAGTGTGCTTCTCACTCTTTCACTGACTCGAAAGGCCTATCCAGCAGCTAGTCGCCACACGCACACACACACACACACACACACAAACGCACGCTTGAGCGCACGCCACATGTCCGCTGCGGATCTTCGGATACGATCACGTGATGGGTATACTGACGCTACGGACATTAGCGAAATGCTGAACAGGGTCGGCCACCTTTCACACCTCGTACTTCTCGACCCCGCCCATAACCGATATGGGTTTGGTCTCCTCAGGCTCGCGTGGCGGCGGCGGGTGCTGGCGGAACAGCTCGCGCTCTTCACGACGCCGCCGCTCGCGCTCCTTCACATACAACTCTGTGACGCGGCGACCCTCCAGGTGGTCCTCGATCTCCGCAGGCGTCATGCGCCAGAAGCACTTTTGCCCAATCGATAGTTTTTTAAGCCACGTAGGGAAAATACTGCTTTGCACAATGAAGCGCTGCGTGCGTGAAAGTTGCTTATCTGATATATCCAGGAACGTCGCCGTAGAGGCCACACCCCACGGCTCGCGCTCCGTGTACCAGCCCTCGGGAACAACCCTGCCTCGAGTGGCTTTCAGTATCAACCAGGGTATCACATTTAGGACCATGTATGAGATAATGCCAGCAATAAGCCCATACCCGATGTTATAGAAGAACGGAATGCCGATCATGGTCAAGAACGCAGGCAAAGCATCCCCCATGTACGCCCAGTTCACCTCAGCTGCCGTTGTCATCATCATAGAACCGACAATTACCAAGACACTACCGGTGGCCCATGGCGGTAGAGATGAAAAGATGGGTGCAAAAAACAAACTCAAAAAGAACATCAAAGAAACGGTCAACCCTGTGATACCTGTGCGTCCGCCTTCCGCGATGCCTGACGCGCTTTCGACAAACGCTGTACATGGCGAGCAGCCCAATAAACTGCCCATGGAAATCGATAGTGCATCACACACGTACGCAGTTGAGCTTCCCTCAAAGTCTCCTGTTCGAACATCAACAAGCCCTGCATGAGTTGCCATCGCATATAATGTGCCTGTGGTGTCGAGCAAGTCCAAATACAGGAAAATAATCAACGCCAGCCAAGCGTGTCCTGTGTCGTATCCCTGCCAATTGATGTTCTTGGGCCCAATCGGATCGATGCTTCTCCATGTCGCGACATGCTTGAAAAAGTTCCAGTTATTATTGCCCTCGTCCGTGTAGGGAAACTGCGTCACAGCTGAGCCTCGAGGCCACGATGAAACTGACACTAGCAGGATCCCAATCATCATCGCTCCTCGCACACGGTACAATATCAAAAACGTGATGAGAACACCTCCCAGAAATATGCCGACCCACATCTTGGGATCTTGCAGCACATGTGATTCACATATGCCGTTCTCGTCCTGATACTGAGGCAAGCACCCGGCGAATTGAAGGACCGTCGAGGTGCCAGGGCTTACCACATTCAATCCACTCGAGCTAAGACCAATAAGTGCAAGGTACATGCCGATCCCTGCACCGGTACTATGTTTCAGCGACGTCGGCAGCAGTCTAGAAATCCATTGTCGTACACCCAGCAGAGAGATTATGACAAAGATCCATCCCTCGAGCCAAACGACAGCTAATGCTTGTGAATAGTTCACGAGGCCCGACAACACCACATTGGCAAAATAGGCGTTGGCGCCCAGTCCTGGCGCCAGGCCTAGCGGCATGTTTGCAATGAGACCCATTAGTCCGGAGGACATGCATCCAGCTGCCGCTGTTGCTACAATGTATGCGCGACGTATATCGTTCTTACACTGTTGGTAAGCGGGGTCAGTTTCACACGATTCAGCATTGCAAACACAGGGACCCCCTGAACTTGACAGAATATTAGCATTCACAGCCAATATGTAAGCCATGGCAGTAAATGTCACGAGACCCGCACGGATCTCCGTCGAGAACCGCGACCCCTTGCGCTCTAAAGGATGTCCGGACCCATCGAGGCGGAAGTGATGCCCCAAGAATGAGCGAGCTATAGATGTGTCTAACCTGGACACACCCTCTTGCAATCGCTCTAGCATTCAGGCTCAGTGATCAACAGCAATGCCGAGTGTGCTGCACATGTAACAAAAAATAAATAGCTAAAAATTTTTTATCACGCATTTGGCAAAGTGCCAATTCCGACCTAGTTTAGTCAAATCAGGAAACAAATTTTCAATTTCGTGGCGAAAAGGCGTCTCGTTCGGCCCTCTATCATGGGATGCCTTGAACTTGAAATGTGGTTTCATCAAGATTTTTTTTTACTGTGAATGTCAACTGTTGTGTATTCGCTCGTAGCAGTCGTGAAATCCTATATTCGTTGCACCAAAATCAAAACCGCATAAGTCGATGACGCCCAGGAAAGAGGCCATAGCTTAGGGTTCAGGTACAAAACAATAATGCGCTCAAATCTATGTGCTGCTCCGAAGTGTGCATGTCTTAGTATATATAGTCCGCTCTTAAGCTTCATACGCGCATGAACAAAACGGGCGTATCGCTGAAGATAAAAAACTTGGGCACCATAATGAAGTGGATACATGGTAATGTTTAGGAGGCCAGTGGTTGTGAGGCCGTGGGTAAACAGCAACGCCAGAGGTGCATTATGGCTACAAATTCGCTTGATTGTCATAATTGATAATCCCTGTTGCTACAGCTCATTGACACCACAAGTGAAGTCAGCCCCTAGTCAATGCAGACAATCATTTTGTGCAGACATACTTCACATCGGTAGATCTGAATCAGCTCGGGATCACGCTAGCAAATACAAGATCTCATAGTCAAGCACAATCCTCTAACACAGGATTCCTTGGAGTGTGGCAGTATGCAAATGATGCATGATCTGTATGACCGCCGCATCAAATCGCCTAAATCAGTTGCTCTCAAGACCTTAGGATAACCAAAGCATATCACACTTCGAGGCCCTAGATTGTTTCGTTTCAGGTTTTCTCTCTATGAACACTACCAATAGCAACACCGAAAAAAGAAAGATACTACCAATATAACCCAGGGTTGTGATCACATCGAAAAAGAAAGTGACAATGAAGGATCCACGCATCAACGAGAAGGAACGCATACTCGAATGAAAGGTCGAACTCTGGGCAAAGCCGTGGAATCAACCACACATGCTAACTCCAACAACATCGATGCATCCCTAGTTGTTCATGTTCATCGATTGGCGGCCTATGCGAATCTTGTTTGCGTCGCCATCATAAATGAGCGAAACGTGCTCAAGGAGCGTCGTACCAACGATCCAGGTTTTGTCCCCAAGATCTTTCACCTTATCGTATCCCATAATCGGAATCAGACACTTGGTAGGCTCTGCGTGAACAGGAGTAATCTTCATAATCCTCTTGGACAGAGGCACTTCGAGATCACCAAACTTAAAGCGAATGGATGGTGGTGGACTGTCGCACTGGTAAAAGCCCTTTACTTGACCCAACTCAGGGACTTCGACAACTTCCACGCCCTCCAAAGAGCTAAGGAACCGTTTCGCATCGGCCGCAGGAGCCATTGTGTAGCCGCTACCGCTGTCAAACGCCATGTACCTAGCTTCTTGACCATTGACTTGACCCCACACACCGAGATAGTCGCGAGACATGTCAAATTCAGCAAGCTTACCCTCATACTGCGAGTCATCTATCTCGCCCATGGTGAGTTTTCCGCCACCAAGCTGGATCGTGAGCTGGTACACGTTCTTAGCAAGCTGTTTGCTGTCCTTAAGCTTGCCGAAAAAGGTCTTGCTTGTATCATTGTTGAAGTCCTGCTTCGTGAAGGCATTGTTAGATTTGGGTCCAAGTCCAAAGATCCCGCGAGGTTCACGAATAAATACCACACTCTTGTTCACTGCAAGGAACATCTGGCTCTCAGACGTGAGGTTGCCGTAGCGCACGGTGTCCGTGTAAATGTCACCGCTAAATGGTGCACCGAGCGTAAAGAATTCGGCCGTGCCTTTCTTGCCTGTATTTTTAGCTGAGGAGGAATTCTTCATATCATACGCGTCCGTTTCCATAACAATATTTGGGTACGTAGTGTCGATGAAGAGCTTAACACGCTCCTTGTTCGCACCGATATCTAGTTGTGCCGCCCAAGCATACGGGCCATCCTGCCAGAGATCGTATGTAGCCGTATGTTCAACGTCTCTAGCGCGACGAACGAGGGAATCAGCCCTCCTCCTTGCGTATTCCACCTGCTCGTCAGACGAGAGTAACTTGCCCCTCTGTTCAAGATTGATCGAGAGCGCCAGCGAGAGGCTTGGAACAGCAGCGAGTGCCAAAAAAAATACGTTGCAGCGCATGATGTTGTTGGAAATTCGCAAAGAGCGAGCGGCTTGGCCTTTAAGTCATAGTCTCAGTTCTTACCATTGTATATCAGATCAGATTATGCCAGCGTATCGACCTTGAAAGGAAATTGATCGTTGCAGGATAATGCGAGATATTATCCTAATCTCCACAATCTCCTTGATCGACCAGTCTAATTGCCGTAAAAGCATTAATCATGAGAACCCATTGGCTCTATTGCAGTTCTTTCCCAAGAAAGGAAACACTGATGACAATCAGAACCCTCCAGATAGGAATTGGGCGGCGCACACGCTGATGTTATGCATCGCCGGCATGATTTTCATGTATCAGTAGTTGAACAGTGTTCCCCGTCGACATCGTGGGTAATCGCTTCCTGCCTTTAACAAAGTATGATTCAGCAAAGAGGTGTGCTCTACTTGTTAAACAGTAACGCGAGCGAGTCGGACAAGCGTCGCTGATAAACACTAGTTTGTTGTAGGCCAAATGCACACCAGGAGCTGTAAATTGCATCGCACTGGCAGTCAATTTTGGGGGCTTACTTTTCATTAGGACTATATGAGCACAATAGGGGATTATAACTTGAAGACATATCTTGGGCTTTGCATTCAGGGAATAACAAGGAATAAGTGATTGTGAAAGTGCCATGTTTAATAACGAGGTGGCTTGGTATGTTGCAATTGAAACGAGAGCGAGATTTAGTTACGTTGAAAATGGTATTCTTAATACAAAAAGTGTACTACAAAGAGGACATTACCTAGTGTTATCAGACAATTTGGCATGCAAACTTTGAAGGCTTGCACCTGTTGAACTTCAAATGGCAGTGATTCTAATTACTAGCTAATTGTAATTAACTCTAGCGATCTCGACCCAACCCACTAATGTTGTGTGAAAAAGACAGTCGAGTAAGTGTAAACTCACGAGAGCAAAATGTGTTAATTAACACGAACTGACGACTGATCTATACAATTCTATTCATTGAGTTGTGAAAGTGATGTCCATTAGAAAGGCATGCGTCACTTAGGGTTGAACAGGGTGACACACAAAGTTCAGAATACACATTTACTTGTGCTTGAAGCCTTCGTACTCTTTCTTGCCCAAGTAAGGATGTGCCTCCGAATACCAGTGCTTGCCCATTGCAGGGCCAAAGACAGCGTAACTCTTCGTAAATGGAAGAACTTGTGCCTGTTCATCCAATTCGTTTCCTAGCAGTTGCATTCGGGGAACACTGTCCTTTTCGAATGTAAAGAAGTCGAACCACTGACGACGCAACCTGTCAGACGCCTGTGTAGCGCAAGGTTCGAGTTTGGCCGCACAGACCTCCGGAGTACAATGTTTATCGTAAAGCTCACACGTCGTTTTATGCTGGGCTGCTACCCAGGCAGAGGGGTGGTTGTTCGTCCAAGAACATCCAGCCGTAACGCAAAAGTCCTTCTTACTAGTGCTGCGCAGCTGACCATAGAAATCATCTGAAAAGTCCGGATCGTAATGATAGCGGCTAAGCTTGCCACCAGGATACGTGCAATTGTAACGCTGGAATGTATCAGAAGTTGAATCGACAGGCACAAGTCTCGGGTACTTTTCGCCCTTCACTGGCGCATCTGCAATCTTGAACGTTGTGCTGCTATCATATCCCGTGCTGAAGAGCTTGAGCGGCTCGCCGACAGGCTTGCATTGTATACTTTCGTGCTTCGTGGGAGCAGCGCTGGATACGGCGATGGCGACCGACGCAAGGAGAGCAATAAATTTGAACATGATGATGATGCCCTAAACGTAGAACAGATTTGCGCTGTTTTATATCTTTCCCGCGTGGCGCTGGAAGCCGAAACGAAAAGTGGCCACCATGTGGCAAGACTCTCTTGTCGCCGCAAGTCCGAAAGTTAAGGGGCGTTATTAAACTGATTCTAGCAACGTGACCCTGAAGCGCTGGATAAGAAGCCAATGACAAGATGTTTATTGCTGACAGCATTATTGTGCTAGCAGATTGACCCATACAGAACGAAGCACCCCGAGGTTTCGTGAACAGAAAAACACCGCAATTCCGAAGCGAGTGTCTTGGCATCGGCTGAGTGACAGGACATCGTGGGCTGTCGAATTGCATAAATAGCACAGAAAATCCACATCGAACCTCATTGCAGAAATAGAGAAATGAAGATCGGAGCAAGCACCTTGATCGCAGTGGGTATTTTGAATGCTGTGCACGCCGCCCCAGCACACGAGGGCGACAGGCTCGAGTGCCGTGCAATTGGCAAGCCGGGTACGCTCGCAGCCAAGGGTTATTATGTTAACCCAAGATACATGGACATGGTAGACGGAACACTGAAAAAGCTCGAGGAAGACCTCCATAGTACAGGTCCAGCTGAGGAGGGGAAAGAGGAACTCCAATTCTACGAGTGTAAGGCGCCATCGGACAAGTTTAAGAGCACGACCAAAGATGTTTACTTCGGACAATTACGGAGTGCGAATGATGAGGATAAATGCTTGACCACTGATGGGTGGTGGAAGGAATTGCCTGGCCAGGGTAAATATGGAGGACCAGGGTACAAGATGGAGTTCGACGATGGTAAAAAACACAAGGAAGACGCCAGGGTGAAGTACGAGAAGTGCTCATCGAAGGCCGATGACAAGTTGCGCTTCCAATGGTTCGCAATGACACGAAACAACAAGAAGAACCAGAATGCTGGTATTGCTCATGCGGGACATGCGAAAGACCCCTTGGCCAATGAAATTTGCCCTAATGATGTTAGTGAGCATGAAAAGTGGAAGAGTCAGTTTGCATATTTCTGCGTCGTTCAAGATTCACGGTATGAAGGAGCTGGTCTTGCAATTCTAAAGACGAAGCCTGAGACGGCTGACAAGGAAGGAAAACACCCATATCCACCTGAGTGGTAGTGAGGATCTGGGGTGAGGCGCTACTCCTAGGGATTAAAAGTTTTTATTTGAATATTTCGTGCAATCGACTACTATACACATAAAAATCATAGTCCGAATTTACGTTGTTTAAACTAATATTAGATACTAGTGGGACTGTTGAACTCGAGGCGAAGTGTGGGTTCGGATGATTGACTTGCGCATCTAATTAAGATGACTCGTTAGACGAAAAACCCCTTGCACATGAGCAGGATTTGAAGTGCTAGGGGTGAAAGACGCTCACTTGAAAAGGACCATACGTCATGCTGAAAAGAATAGCTTATGCAGAACGATTTAGGTCTGAACGACAGTATGAACAGCTGGTATGGTATTTATTGCCTTTGGTGCTAATCCAAGATAGTACCAAGTAATAGCACGAGCCTTAATAGGTTTTAATGCAGTCCTACTGTGCGTGAATGTAAGTTTTGACCAACTTGGCAGGACAACATGAAGTTTCAGAAAGTCGAACAAGAATAATGCGGAAAGACGCACCACTCGAAAAATGTGATAAATTTCCGTGATCAGGCACCAAATCAGTATATGCTCAATTTGGAAAAAACAGCACGAGACTAGTACATGTAAACTTTGCATAGTGAAAAATGTGGGCCAGCTTTCACTTTGTAATGTGCTTGATATTCACGCTAATCTTGGCTTCTTGTCTATGGCTTGCTCGATTTTATTGTGCTGAAGTGATCAAATGCCGAACTTGATTCAATTTCAAAAGCATGGATCGATCCTAATAGTTCAATTGAGCAGCACTCGTACGAGAAAGATTACAAGGATTACGTGTTGCGAAGTTCATTAATCCGCTGGTTTCCTCCCCCACATACACACCGAAACGGCGGCCTGGGCCATTGGTAAATATAACCAAAATTGCGGGGCTCCACATTAAAACAGGTCGTAAGGTCGCACTGGCTTTTGCTTGGTATGTTCATCGAAACCTAGAACGTAGATCACTACGACATGTATTTTTATCTCGAAAAGCCAACGAACCATTATATGATTGATCAATCGAAAGGATAGTAGGATTCTCTCCGTAATTAACGAATAGCCGCTTTGTTGAAATTTTCAAGTGACCTGCTAACAGGCATTCCATATAGATTTATTCGCTGCGAGGAGGAAAAGGATTCTAGAGTGTGTGTGTTTGTATCGGGCACTGAATCTGTTCTTATTTGAATGGCGAACAAAGAGCCGAATTTAAAGCTGATCCACTACTGTGACCAAGTGCGGGTAGAGACACATGTGGTATAGACTCGAAGCCGATCAAGACATTGTTCAAATGACGTGTAACCGCAAGTCATTTGAAGAGACCTATGAGACATTGTATTGCTACAGAGTAGCATATAATTCTCCGGGTCCATTCAGCAGTGCTCAACAAACCCCATGCCCTTGAACTCGGAGTTGTCCACACAGATCGATCCAATATTGATGGCGCTCTTGCAGGCGTCATTTAGGTTGCTCTCAGTCTCACAATAGCCCATACCGGCGCAGTAATTAGCGCCTACACTGTAGCAGGCCTTTTTGGTCCCTTGTTCGATGTGGTAAGTGTCGGGCTGACCATCTGAACACTTGCAGTAGTTAGCAGTAGCGGCACCGACGAAAGCAGTAATAATAAGTAGAAAGTAGATAACCTTGACCATGCTGGTGGTGGGGATAAAGTGAGAGCCAGATCCCACTCACTTTTGTATGGCTCAGTGCACTGGTTATCAGATTATGTCTTTCTAATTTGTTAGCATATCTGATACAATCATATGCAGAATCCTTACTATTTTTAACTCGATATTGATCCAGTTTTTGACATATTAGTTGGTATCATATAAGGAATCGATGTGATTGGAATTTGACCCAGAGTCATTACTACAAACGCACACACACAAATACATCTTGCTTCCATACATGAAGTTTGAGTCAAATAATTTGAATGCCTTTTTTGTTCTTGGCAATGACACTGTTATCAATTACACACATAGCATCGCGTTGCGAACCTTTGCTCATGACACATGATGTTAGTACACATCATCCGTACATGAATGAGGCAGACCCGCGTATCAGTGCCACGGTCACAATATGTTCGAAATGTGGTTAATCAACACACTATATCTCATGAAGAGATCTATACAAGACTGCATCTTCATATAATGCATGATGAATTACATGGAGCAATTTCACTATTTCAGGGTGTATTACCATCAACGTAGTAGTCGACTTTCTTCGTCATACAAATATCAGCAAAAAAGTAGTAGCCAGCATTGCAAAACTTCCCCGGTGTATTCGAAGGTAAGCAGGTAGCAATCCAAATTGATGCGCACTGAGAGATGCAGCAACACCTCTCATTCATGTTGCAACAGCCTGGTGGTTGTACATATGACCCTAAAATAATACCTGTAATCCTAAACTCGATTAGAAAAGTTTCCGAGAGTTCACTTGACTGCGACTATTTAATGGAAACAGCACCAATCCTGGTTAGTATAATGCAGTCATGAAGAGTCGCTGGTTGCACGAAAGCACTAGTGTCTTTCTAAGAACCTGGATATGCTACCATGGACTCAAAATGGCCGAATTTGCGGAGGTGGAAAAATTTCGGTCAAGCGTTCGAGAAGCGAAAGACTTCGGCGGGTCAGAGGCATAGCGTTTTAGGCATCCCAGCATCCTTACCGTCCAGCTGTGCTTCCTCTACCCCAGTGGGTTTGTAATATGTACAAGTTGTTTCTTTTACAATACGTGTCATGAAGCCCTGGTTGTCATATAACATGGAATGCAGCAAATTGGAATCTACCGCGAGCAGCTCCTTGCGTTGATTCGTGCCATTTGAATCGCGGGCCTATCATACCCGCTTCTAGCATTAGCGCCAAATACCTCTTTGATGAGTACAAAAACGTCATTGTACCCCTTAGATTGGAATGAGGTCAAAACGACTTGAGTTGTCAGTGTGATATCGAGGATGACGATACTAAGACTTCAGATGGTATGATTATGCGCTATGGGTAGTACGAAAGATCTTCTATTCAAGAGAATGGCAAACATTATCCGCTACTGCAACGGGACCACAAGACAGAGAATCCAACTCTTACTATGACTCTAAGAGTGAAGATGAGCAATTGAACAATACAAAGAAATGGTTGAATAGAGTGCCATGACTCACATTGTTGTATTTTGAAGATGCTATTATCTAGTGGCGGCACGAGAGCTAGGAGCTTGTCAGTCGCTTCAAGCTCAAGGTAACTGGGGTAACATTTCGCACTGGGGTCCTGAAAAAGCACAATTCTACACTAGTATAAGTAGGCAGGTCATGCATTTTGGTTTGCGAACTGATCCATCTCTACAATGTTCCAAGCGAGTTATCGGGATTCACATGTATGGAGAGTTGGTTTCATTCGCAGCAAATCTTAAAAGATATTTGTAATTTGCATGGGTTCAATGTCCAAGGTGATGTGTTGTTATAAATTTTTTTTTTTCGTGGCGAATCAATCAGGTAGATTAGTCATGCGAGAATTGATGAGGGCGTGGGTCAGTTGCGCCCATTTTTAGACTCAAATTCTGGGCTCATTTCGCTCGCTGCCATGGCGATCGTCTTCATGCCCAGGGCAGCGGTACCGACCCCAAGTTGGAACGGTATTTATCCTGGGAGGTATGGATTGGGCATCATGCGACAAGTGACAGGCCGCGATCCAACATTCGTATCTCTCGTGGGTGCTCGAACTGAGAGCCTATCGCTCTCAGATCTACAATCCGTTATTGAACATTTTCAGCTTGGCGATTTGACAGAGCTCATCCAAAAACCCCGGCCTGTCTATGTGGCAGAGTGCGTATGGATACTATCTTACAAGCAGACCGACATTCAAGCAAAAGATTGATTTGACGGCGAACTTGCTTGTCTTTCTCGTCGTTGGGTGCATTGTTGCGACAGCATTGCTGTATATGATCTGCGAGCGCCTTATGGTCCGCGCCGGTGTGATTGAAATGGCGCCTGTATTCAGTAAAGAGGAGATGCTACATACGTACCGTGTTACATTGATTCATTACAAGTCCCTTTGCAGTGCGGGGTCGCGTATTCAGGGCACTGTCGGACCACTGTGTCATGATCTACTAGCTCGTGCATATGGGGCGCTGGTCCACGTCCGTGCACGCATTTCTCAATTGATGCAGCGCAGGTCGTTGCTACGAATGAAACGAACCGTCATGTAATGCCTAATGTCTTACGAATGAGTTTCTCGATATGCTTCTTCTGCCTGTGCGAGGCACCGAAGATTGCCGCCTAGTTTGTTCACCGTCTCGACGTATTCTTCTTCTTCGACGCTGTCATAGACAATTCCACCTCCTGCTTGAAGATATGCGACGCCATTCTTAAAAGTCATTGTGCGAATTGCGATGCAGACATCCAGATCATCTTTCGCAAAGTCAATTCGTCCGACGGCTCCTGCATACACGCCGCGGCGCTCTTGCTCCAGCTCTGAGACCAGCTCTATGGCACGGATTTTGGGTGCACCACTAACAGTGCCTGCTGGGAAGATGGAGCGGAGTGCGTCAAACTTGCTGCAGCTTGGTCGTAACTGGCCCGTGACTCGTGACGTTAGATGGATCACATGGCTGAATTTTTCTATGTTCATCAGCGACTCGACACGCGTAGTGGTGGGGTCGCAAACCCGGCTCACGTCATTGCGTGCGAGGTCCACGAGCATAATATGTTCGGCGCGGTCCTTTTCAGAGTGAAGAAGCTGATGGCCTAACTTCAAGTCTTCTTGCGGCGAATGCCCACGACGCACCGTGCCAGCGATTGCATGCACGGCTACTTTGCCACGCACCACTTGGCACAAAGTTTCAGGACTTGCTCCCACGAGCTGCGCATCGCCACAGTCGACATAGAACATGTATGGACTGGGATTAATTCGTCGTAGATGGCGGTAGCAGTTGAATGGATGTAATTGTGTTGGGCAAGCAAGACGCTGCGACGGCACAGCTTGGAAAATCTCACCCTGCAGGATGTGTTTGCGAAGTTCTGTGACGAAATGCTCGTAACCTGCTTTTCCGACATTGCTCACGGGCTGGCCATGGGGTCCGATCTTGCCCTGCTCAGGCAAGGGCGTTGTATCCTGCAAAATCGTTCGCACCAGGCTCTCGACCTTGTTCGAACAGGCTGTATAGAGAGCGTCGATGTCTGCCGCATCTTCTGTCACATGCACGTGCGATACACAGTACACGGTTTGGAACACATGATCAAAGATGACGACCGAGTCGCACAGCAGCATTACGCACTCAGGAATTCCCAGTGGATCACGCAACTCCCGCTTCGTCTTTGGCTCAAAATGCTGAATGCAGTCGAATGCAATATACCCAACCGCACCACCTGTGAACATGTCGAGCTCCGGCACGGCCACATACTCGTATGATCGCATCCGTTTCTCCAGGTGTGCGAGTGGATCACCTTCGCAATCTAGTCCAGGTCCTGTGCGCAGGACGTCACGCGGCTTTACACCTAGGAAACTGTACCTCCCTAGACGCTCTCCAGTATTTACACTTTCCAGCAAGAAGCTCTCCTGCCCGACCTTTGCTCCGTCAGACAGGCGCAGGTAAGCCATGACCGGCGTGAGCAAATCTGCAGGGATCTTGGTATAGACGGGAATGATCCTGCCAATCTGCGCATGTCCCTCTTTCGTGAGTGCCTCGCGAACCACCTCAAGAGACGGTGCGATTAACATATTGCTCATATTGGTGCGAAACTATGGCACGAGTCGAGCGGAGTTGTTCGATGTGGCTAGTAGGCTTGTGTTGCAGGCAGGCGCGTGTTGCTTCAGCCACCGCTCTCGCTCGCGAACGCTGCAGGCACATTCGCTCCACTGTCGAACGACCACGTGGCTTCTACATTCATCTGCCATCGCACCCACCGGCGTTCCACCGCTTATTCGATACGCTCCTGTCTCGGCTGCAGCACGCGACAATGGCGCCTGGGCTAAACCTGCCGCCGCCGACGCAGGGCTCTTCGTCAGAAGACTTGCACCTGATTTCGACGTCCAAAGTCGATGGCGAGATTTTTCCCACAGGCGGCGTCGTGTACCCACCGCCAGACTTGCGCCCGATCATCGACAAAACGGCCGAGTTCGTGGCTCGCAATGGCGTTGCGTTCGAGGCCAAGATCCGCGAGCAGGAGCGTTTGAATCCGAAATTTGCATTCCTGAATTCTGGCGATGCATACCACACTTATTTCCGCCTCCAGATCCGCGCGGCCGCAGAGAGAAAGCACGATGCGCCCGGTCCGGCTGACAAGGATCGCGCCGCGTCGGCTGTGCGGGCTGCATTGCTGGCAGACAAGTCGAACACGGCGAAGAAAACTGAACCTGAGCGCCCGCTTCCGCATGAATTCTCGCTTGAGTTTCCTAGTACAGCGGCTGTGGATCTGGAGGTGCTGAAGCTCACAGCCCTCTTCACTGCTCGTCAGGGGCAGGGATTTGCTTCGCGGCTCATGGCAAGAGAGTCGCGCTCGTATCAGTTTGAGTTCCTACATCCAAAGCACCCACTATTCAGCTACTTCCACCTCATGGTGGAGCAGTACAGGAGTATCATGCAGCCTTCGAAAGAGCGTATCGAACATATTCAACAATGTGCAAGCCGGCGTCGTGGTCCAGGCGCGGGTGGTGCTCGAATGCATGTGCTAGACGAAGTGCGGAAACGTGCTACATGGACGAAATGGGACGAGGACCGTCGGCAGCAGGAGCATGATGAGGAGGCTCGGCAACGTGCTCTATTTGATGAAATCGATTGGCAAGACTTTTGTGTTGTTGGTGTGGTGGAAGTGACGACGAATGATGCCAGTGCTGAGCTTCCACCACCTCGGTCTCTGTACGAGATGCAAAGTATGGTCCTTACTCACAAGAAAATGTCGGCATTGCACACGGCAGAGAGGAGTGAGAGCAACGAGCAAAAGACCTCTACCGAGGCATCCACGCCAGCAACGAGCATGGCAGATCAGCACAATGCTACGCCTGCCGGCTCGTCGCACCACGGATCGGCTGGTGCCGACGCAGAAGCAGCAGGTCCAAGCTCGTTACCCGCGCATGATACTAATACGCCGACGTCGACGGAGGGTACACGAGCTAGCGTCGTTCGATCCACGGCGCAAGGTCCTGTCAAGATCCGCCACGACTATGTTCGTGGAGCGCGTCCGGCACCATCGACTGCGCCAGCTACGACTGTGTGTCCTGTGTGTGGTGACACCGTCGCTGTGAATGACATGAGTGAGCATGTCCGTATCGAGCTCTTGAACCCAAAGTTTCGCGAGCAGCGCGCTCAAATGGAGCAGCGCCGACAGGAGCAGGCCAGTCTTGCGGCCGGCGCAGACCCGAGCCATTTTCTTCGACAGTTTGCTGGTGCACGAACCGACATCTTTGGTGTGCGAGCGGATGAAGAGGCACAAGCACGACGTGAGGCGTCAGAACGTCGTCTGGCGCGTGAAAAGGAAAAGAATGTGTGGGATGGACATCTCAATAGCAGCAAGACGGCACAGGATGCTCGTGCACGGTCGGGCGACATTGATCAGCAGCTTGCGCAAATGCGTGCCCGACCAGCTCCTGCCGCAACGACAGCGACGCCTATTGGGCCGCAAGTGCCTAGCAAGCGGCCCACAGAAGAACCATTGCCGCCGCAGCCACCGAGTAAGCGACGAGCTGACGAACGACGCGAGGAAGGTGCGCCGAGATATGCCGAGCAGGAATGGCTCGCGATGTACCCGCATCCCATCACGCTTCGAGTCCATGTGCCAGATGCGACACATATCGCACCAGCGTGTGACGGTCACGTCGAAGAAATATCGGGCCTTTCTCTCAGCACGACCATTGGTCAAGTGCGCGATCGGATTCTTTCCGAGACACTCGGTAAAGCTGTAGGCGCGTCGAAGCTCAAAATGTGGGTTCAGGGCAAGCCGGCGACACTGCGACAGTCGCTAGCGTATTGGAATTTGATGGATGGCGCTCATGTGGAGATGAGCCTGGCTAAATGATGATATACATTGGGGCTGGGGGAACAGGGAAGGGGACTTGGGACACATGCGGACTGATTTGTGTGAGGACGCGCCAGTGTGTGGAGAGAAGCAAAAATCTGATTATGTGCATGTGTAATTATGATCGATCCATAGAGGTAGAGAGGTACCCAACCAACAGTGTGTCGTCGCGTACGGATTCTTATGGCATGGTCCCAAGATGGATGTAAAGTCTGAGCTGGCGTTTGCGCTGAGCTACCCGGTGCAGGTGTCGGTCGTAGGCTTTGTTCTAGCATTCATGTTGGCACTTGTTTTCCATCAGTGCTTTACAGCTGGGTATCACTACCCACTGAATCGACTCAACTTTGTGCTACAGATCCTGTCGTCGATCCTCCTCGTCATATACCAGGCCGTCACATTAGGGGTGAATTTGTCGGAGCTGAATCATTTTTCAAAAAATTGGCCTTTCATGTTCCCCTACATTGCCTACCGGCTCCCTCGTCGCGATACGTGGACTTTGGCCCAGGTGGTGTTCTTCATCATCCTCGAGAGCTTGATGGCTCTGCTAGCTCATGTACGTTCGGTATCCATTTTTCTCGTGCGCTTATGCAGGCCAATTATATCCAATTTCTCATGCTGATCTTCCCATCGAAGCTAGAGCGAAGTCTTATTTTCTGGATGCTCGGTCCGATGGCACTTGTTCAAGCAGGCATGTTCTTTGCTGATTTTGCGAAATTCAACGACTTCAAGACGATTGATTTGGCAGATGCACTCGTCAATATCTGTGACGCCTCTCTGGCTCTACTGTATACGTCTGGTCTGCTTATCTGGGGTGGCTTTGTCAATTGGCGACGTGCATGGCGCACGGATGGATCGACAGCCGCTTTCGGCATCGCCGTGCTTGTGGTGGCCGTGTGTAAGACTGTGGTGAGTTTTGTTCACATTGCCTACGATCGCGCGTACTGGATTCGCCTTCTGTCAGCCACATTCACAAATTGGCAATGCTGGCTCGGCTTCTGGTGGTGGGTGTCGGCGGGCATGGGGATTGGCGAGTATGAAGACCGTATACGTGCGAGGCGGAAGAAACACACTCTTCAAACCAAAAAGTCCCGTGCAAAGAAACGACGCTCTGTGTCTCATACGGAGGCGCCAAGACTCTCTTCTGATACGGCCATGCGGCATCCCAGTGAGGTCGGGGAGGGTGAGATCCCGTCTTGTTCGGCCGCGGTGTCGGACCAGTCACCGTCCGTGTCAAACACGGACTCGGCCCCATTTACCGTTCGCCTTCTACGAAACTTGCTATCGAGTGCGCCACTCGCGATCCGACGACGCTATGAACATCTTCGCAACACGCACAATCGAGCTATTCGCGACGCAGCATTGTCACAGGCGTCCGTGTATGCGCGAGTCATGCTGCCAGCAAATGTGAGTTTCGTGGCCGGGTCCGATCTAATGCGGCGCTTGTTGCTTAAAGATAGAACTGTGTATGATTAAAGATCAGGGAATCGCTCGCGAATCAGTTGGTGGAGCTTGGGCCAGATCTCGTTGCTAGTGCTCCCGGCCATATCTACAAGAAGAGGAAGCGACTCATCGTATGGGCTCCGTAGTGCACGGAAGTGCTGGATCATCGGCTCCGTCTGTGTATGGAAGGCATCGATGCGCTTTTTAAACGTGTCGGGATTGTCGTCTTCGCGCTTCTCGAGCGGCTCGCCCGTGAGGTCGTCGAGTCCCGGCGTCTTTGGCGGGTTGAATGATAGATTGTACACACGTCCCGATGGCATGTGTGTCCAGCGCTGGAGAATCCGTTGTAAAATCGCCGACTCGGGCACCTTGAGGTTCACCACAAGAGACAGAGGACAATGCGCGGCGTAGAGCTCTTCGCTCAGTAGCTGGGCCTGGCCCTCTGTGCGCGGAAAACCATCGAGGATCCAGTGCGTCTCGCGCATGTCGTGCAGCTTTTCAGCGACCAGTTGCATCATAGTTGCGTCAGGCATGAGACGCCCAGCACGGATCGACTCGGATGCTTGCTTGCCAAGCTCGGTGCCGTGCCGGATGTGCCACCGGAGCAAGTCGCCAGCGGTAATGAAATGCACACCAAAATGCTTCTCAATACGAGCGGACAAAGTGCCTTTGCCCGAGCCTGGGCACCCGACCATGAGCATGCGCAGTCGGCGCTGCACCGTTCCTCCCCGCATTGTCGTTCTGCTCGCTCCGGTAGCTATTACTGTGTGAATGAGTGGGATGTGTGGAGGAGGGAAAGAACGTCGTCAGTTCGACTGGGGTTCGGTGTACGTGCGTGCAATTTTCGATTGTCGTAGAGAAGCTGGAAAGCGGGACAATGACGACTCTGTTCACTGTTCGAACCAGCTTATGATCGCCTGAGTGCATGCCGCTAGGGAAAGAGCGCACAGCGCCCAGCCCTTGCGACAGCTGCCAATCTAGCTACGGTGAGAGCGGGGGGAGGCGAAAGAAGGGGGTGCGTCCGGGTCCTGCAAGCCCGAAGCAGGTCGTGTAGTGCCCGTACTGTATGCATGCGAAAAGAGATATAGCCTCAATAGCCTGTATGGTGGTGCAACTATCTATATCGTTTGCCGGGAGAGATCTTAGTGGGTGGGGTGGTCATGACTTACGAGTCCTGCGGTGCAAATGTCAGCGGCTCAAACGGATAACCATCGGCCATGTAGTGCTTCGAACCGCCTTCGACCCAGTGCAAACGAAGCGCATGCAAAAAGGCTGAAAGTCCCTCCATAACACACAAGATCGCAATGGTCAAGACGAACCAGAGCGCAAAGGCAAATACCGTAGCAAACACGCCCAGCACGCCCGTCATGCCAAAGACCGTCTTGATCGTCATGTCCCACAACACCTGAGACAGCTGAGCATGAGCAAGCGAGAGAGCCCACAGACGCAGGTACGACGCCGTGTTCGAAATGCAGCCAAGGCAAAACTCGATCGTGTGAATGATCTGATGGATCACAACTTCGCCCAGCTCGAATTCCTCCTCCGACTCACCGTCGTCGCCGTCAGCGCCGCCATCGATGAAGTCTGACTCTAGCTCACGCTCAGCCTCGTCGACGTCATTTACACGCTGCTCGCCGCGCGAGGAGCCTACTGTGTGGTAACCCGCGCCTTCGCGGTGCTTGTGCTCCCGGTATAGCAGGTATGGCTTTGCGACAAGCATCCACGGCACACACACCATGGCGACGAGGAGAAGGAGGGACTGAACGGATGCCTGGCCCGCATATAGCTGTTGCTCGGGATCGACGGCACCTGGCTTGAGGAACATGTAGATGAGCATGTTCAAAAGACCAGGTGGCGAGTTGTGCAGGTTGTTGCCGTTCGCATCCTTCGCGTACCAGTCTGTTGACCATTTGTAGATGATCGTAATGACCAGGTAGCCGAAGAGCGCCTCAAGGAAAAGCATCTGCGGCACGAGCTCGGCCCAAATCCACGTTGGCCGCTTGAAGTGCAAGTGGTTCGGCACGTTGAGCAGGAGCGCAAACGTCATGTGAGCGACGCCCAGCACAATCGACAACTTCATCTTGAACGAGTTGGTGAACACGAGGTTGTTCTCCGCACCGTGCCAGCTGGGATCGAGTCCTATCGGGTACACACGACCGTTTGGCTCAGCTGTGAGTGTGCCATTGGCACGGGGCCACTCCCAGCCGCTGTGGAACAGATGCATGCTTCGACTAAAGATATCGTTGTAGATAAGACCCGTAAAGATGGACGCGATGCCCATGAACAAAATGATATAGCGGCCATAGAAAAACATGGATGAAATCTCGTCCAGACGCGTGCGTTGGAGCTTGCGCTCGTACAGCACCATTGCCCCGGCCATCAGCGACATGAGAACGCCATGCCCCACGTCGCCAAACATAACAGCGAAAAGGAATGGGAACGTGACGACCGTAAAGAGACCTGGGTTCACTTCCTGGTATCGCGCATGGCCATATGCATCGATGATGGCTTGGAATCCTTCCGTCACCTTGTTCGTCCGCTGGAACGTCGGCGGCGTCTCCTTCGTCTGCATCGTCTGCATGACCGACGACACATGTGCGCCAGTCGACTCAGTCGCGCGGCGGAGCGCCAGCTGCACGCTGGCGAGCTCGGTTGTGGGCGCCCAGCCCTCAGCAACCAACGTCTTCTGGTTTACCTCTGTCTGGAACAGGTTCATCGTACTGTACACGAGCTTCTCGCGGCGCACGAGATCCTGCCACGCCTCAATGGATTCCGCCACACGCACGAGCTCTGTGCGCCGCGTCGCATTCGTAGAATACAAAATATTCTCGTGGTCCTCGATACGCTCAAGGACCTGGTGCAGATTCTCCCTGCACTGCGTTGGGTCACTCGCGACCGGATACAGCGTACCGCCCATCGACTCACAGATGCGGCGGATCTTGGACAGGATCGTCGAGCCGTGTGCAAAGATCACAAACACATTCTTGAAGACGGGCTCGTCGCGCGCTGGGTCCTCGAATGCCTGCTGGATCTCGGCATAGTTCATATACAGGTTGCCACGCAGGGCTCGCCAAAGCACACGCTCCAAGGTCGCCATCTGGGTGCGTTCGATCGTACCAGCGACAAACTCCAAGTCCACAGGCGCTATCGCTCCCATGTTGCGCACGCCTGAGCCCTGGCTCGTTAACAGCGGCGCATGTGCCTCGTCCTCGCGCCCTTCCTCATCCATGCTCACACGCACATGGTCTGCATCGCTGGCCGCCGCTGGTGGCGATTCTGCGTGCTGGAAAAACACTTCGGTCTCGCGGATCACATTCTTCGCCTCTTCGAGCTCGAGCAGACGCTTCTGCAGCGCATCATGGCTATGGTTCATCTGCGTAACGCGCGTCTCGTGCTCTTGCAGGCGTCGTGCAAGCTCTTCGAGCCGCAGAGGCCCATTCATGCCATCGTCCGCTGTGAGGAATGGGATAGCACTTTCCAGTGCGCGCGCAGGAATGGCCTCGCGCTCGAGCTGTGCTTGCAAGAACTGGATCCGTCGATCCATCTCATCGAGGCGCCTAATGTCTGCCACGAATGTGCGCTGGAATGGCGTTACGTCAGGGTTGAGATCTCGGAACTGGACGTTGCCAAGTTCGCCCAGCTCCGTCACTGTAGCATGGACACTCTCCGACGGAATGTACAGCTGTATCAGTGACATGCTCGCCGAGCGAAACAGGCCTTCTTCTTCGCTCATGGCGTTGAAATATGCACCTCGTCGTCCACCCGCTTTGTGTGTTTCGTACCGGCTTGGACTGCGTTTGTCGACGTCTCCTACACGCCTCGCCCGCTGGACCTTCACTGCTTATTCATTCCCACACCTCGTCCCCATCGAGTGCCGGGCCCGTCGACCTCGGCCGAGAGACACGTGGGTCATGGATCCTCGTCACCCGCTGCCACCGACTTGCCATTGGCGCCCACATCCATACACACCTACACATGTGACGCATCCAGTGGCATGCGCTCAGCCAAGGCGATGTCCTCCACATCACACCACCGCAGACCATGCGCCTCGGAGCGGACGTGCTCCTGGCGGCCGTGCTTGTGTGTGCGGTGCACGCATGGTCATTGTTCCCACGGAAACGGTTCAAAGAAGAAGGATTTTTACGTGCAGGATCGCTTGGACTCGAGGATGTCCGTGGACAAGTGGCAGCTTGGGGTTACTTCCGTGACGACCGATTCCTCGATGCGTGGATTGTTGATGCATCGCGACAGTCGATGACTGTCCATGAATGGAACCATGCGAATTTCTCGTTCCATTCAACTCCCTCCGCTCATATTTCCGTGCCCAGTGACATGCGCATTGCCAATGCGATCCTCGCTGATTTTACGTACGATGGACGCACAGACGTCTTGGTCATGGCTTCGTCCACGAGCCGAGCGAGCCCGCCCCTCTCCATGTTCTTGTGGCCGATGCTCCCTGACGGTCAACTTGGCGAACCCATATCATTGCCTGCCTCGATGGATGCACAGCCCATGAGTGTCGATGCCGCAGGCTCACTGCGTGGCGACCTCCTAGGCCATGCACACTCTTCGCCCGATACCCTGTCTGTATGGCGCAATGTAGATGGACAAATGCGTCTCGAGACGCCCGTCATGAATGGTCATATTCCTCCGTGCCGCCTCGCGCACCCACACAGTTCGGCGAATGTCGACATGAATGGCGACTGCTTGGCAGACCTGTTCCTTGTGTGCCAGGGAGCACGGGCAGGACAGCTTACGTACCAGATCTGGACCGCGCGTGCAGACACTCCCATGGCATACGACCTCGCTCGCACAGGTGATCTTCCCCCAGGCGCAGGTGCTCTGTCTTTCGCAGACATGAACCGCGATGGCACTATGGATGTCGTGTTCCCGTCATGTGATCGTTCTCAATGCTACATCAATATTGCGTACAATGAACAAATGCCTCTGTGCTCGCAGGAGCGACGCGGTACCCTCTTCTCGTCAGGCAATCCAATGGCACCAGAGCGGTGCCGCGATGCACTGCGCCTGTGTGAGCCCGACGCGTCGTTCGTGCTGGACATGTCGACAGACGCGACGAATTCGCGTTTCGCCCGCCTGCCTGTGCAAGACCTGACAGGAGATACACGCATCCTGCTGACAGATGATGTCGGCACATACCCGCAGCCGGTGCCTGTGCGCATTGGTGACTTTAACATGGACGGATACCCTGACTTGGCGATCCTGACTGTGCCTCGTGGCGCATTGCATGGTCAGACACGCGTACATCTCTTGGAGAGCGTGCGGTGCAAGAAGCATGGCTCCGTCGGCTGCACGGCCTCAAAGCCTGAGCACCGCACGTTCCGGCGCGTGCCCAACACGGTGTTGGACCAGGAAGCGTATGTGCGCAGTGTGTCGTTCGTGGACCTGGACGAAGACGGCACGCTTGATTTCGTGCTGCAATCACTCCCACCAGCAACGACACGCACATCTGATGCGCGTGTTCTGTCGTTTGTGCAAAACAATTACTTCCATGATGCCTTTTTTCTCAAGACACTCACACTCAATGCCGCTTGTGGCGCGCGGTGTGAGCGGGAACATGAACGGGCCTATTCTCCATGGGGCGGATCCCTCCTTGGTGCTTCGTACAAGTTTGCTGTTCTGGATCCCAACGGCGTGCGTCGTGCCCAGCAGGTGGCGCAGCAGCCACAGACCGGGTACAGTGCACTGACACCACCGTATGCCTTCTTTGGCCTTGGCCGGACGAACAATTATGTGGAGTCGCTCTTTGTTGGAAGCACGCTGCGTCAGGCAGATTCTTTTCTTGTACTAGAGGGAGTGATTCCCAACAGCGAGGTCATCGTCATTCCTACAGATGAATCGCCAGATGCATGGAGGCGCGAGTTGTTCCTGCATCCTGCGGACTGGATCCCGTTTGTGACAATGGCACTCGCTGGACTCATTGCCCTCCTCAGTCTAGTTGTGTTCATGCTGGATCTGAACGAGAAGCACGAAGACGAGCGCGAGAGACGGCGTGCTGTACATGCAATTAATTTTGACGCCTTGTAGCTGTCCGCTTCCTTATACAGCGATGCCGCGCGGGTCGGCTGGTCTGTTTCGTCGAGACGGGCTGGCATATTTCTCTCTCGATCTCTATCTATATCTTTCTCCACAATCATTATCATGACAACTGACCCGATCTTTGACGCCACACTTAGTCAGCAAATGATGGTTCTGTTAGTTAGACCCTCTTGTCACCTTGCCTGAGACCAGCTTGTGTAGCCACCACCTGCCTTCCACTCCCTCTGTCTTATCTTGAGTGACTCTAGGTGGCCGGCATGGCACCGGCAGCCGAAGAACCGGTTCAAGCTGCCAGTAACGGCCGCTGGAACTGGCTGCTCTTTGTGCTGTCATTGCCTCTGTGTATCGTGCTTCTCGAGCATGTCGTACTTCCCAGCATGACGCGCATCGTTCTGCAAGGTCGTCTCTCTGTTCGTTCCATTAGTCTGTGGCAAGGTATTTCTGACCTTACATGGCATGTGAGAACCAAGGCACCTTATGATGTAGTCGTGCGTATTTCGCGCATATATTTCTCCATCCATTGGCCAGGCATCTCGATCCGCTCCATCGATACCAAACACCATCGAGTCCAGTTCATAACGTTGCATATTGATGGCACGTCGTGTGAAGTGTCACGAGCACAGCCTAGCCTGCGTGAGGAGCCACAGGTCAATTTGTGCCCAGCATCGAGGAAACAGATGGACTTATCCGCCTCCCGCTCTGCTGTATCACCCGAATTATCGCCATCGCCATCACCGTCACTGACCCCTCCCACGTCTGTTACAGCCTCCCAATTGTCCCCGTCTGAACGGAATGCCTTACCGTCGGACTCACAGACTCATGCATCATTGCCTCGGTTATGCAACTCGCCGTCACCCGTGTCCTCATCTTTACCTACACGAGAGTCTTCTACACGGCTGCCTGATGTCGAGCCAAGCTCGAAACGCCGGGTATGCAAGACTCCAACTTCCATTCAACATACGACCGGTCTATTTTCGCAGGGTATACGGCGTCTAGTAAAAAGAGCTTGCATCCTCTTGCAGAGTCTTGTGGCATTTATGGCTAATTTTGTCGCTATCGATATATCCAACAGCTCGCTGCACGCTGAGGGCACAGACATACGGGCTGAGCTGGACCGCTTGGTCGTTCATGCGTTTGTTTTTTTTATGGATTTAAAGCAGCCTCCAACGCCAGACTTGACCTCCGCGCATGATGGCTTCGATGACCGACCCATCAGCACGAGGAAAGCCACACCTGTGAAGGTCTTGGGTCTGCACATTCGCGTTCCGGAAATTCGTTCGCGTGCCTACGTTGATTTCCTAGGAGCGCGCATCATGCGACAATACCAAACCGTGTTGGACATGCCTGAATCGGCGGCCCTAACAATTCAGGCCCGGCTGCGTGAGTCAGTGGTTTGCGAGTCTGTCTCGATGCGTTCTCATATCGAGAGCATCTGGGCTGATGTGCAGCCACTTCACTCGGCTCTGCATGATCTTCACGCTTGGGCTCATGCCGTTGTAGCAAAAGCGCCAACATCTGCCGGCGAAACCGCATCGCCCCGTCCATCAGCGCCAGCTGCGTCTGGACGGCACGGTCTTCAGCGGCGAGCGCCCTCGTTCCTTGCGTATTTTGCTGGAGCCTCCATCTCACTAGCGCATGCGCATTTCAGGCTCTCACTGCCCGGCACGCCGCATGCTGAGGCGAACACGACGCTCGTTGGGCTGCATGCATCGCTAGAAAACAGCAATCCATCTGACGAGGCACACCAAGCGTGGTTTGGTGCGTGCGGTGTCAGACGCCGTGCACTTGATCGCGAGCGCATTCGTCTCTGTGAAGCGCGGCGCATCTTCTTTCTAAACGCGTCGTTGGCCAGCATCAAGACATTCTTGCATGCGGGCCCGACGAAACGGCCGAATGCTAACACCATGCTTGCCAGTGTGTCGCAGCTAAAATGCTGGGTCCGTACCTCCGTCACGCCGTTTGGCATTCTGCCGTCTCTCACGCATACGAACCGGCATCCGCTCTTTTTTGCGTCTGATCCAAATGAGGCTGCAGTCGCCATTCGACTCAGCGTTGGGCAGATTCGTAGTGCACCAGACGTGGCAGGTCTCACACGCCTGGCAGACGCGCTGCGTGCGCTCCCCAGCCAAAGGGCCCCGCCTCCGCACGACACAGAGTCCACTGTGCAGCCGCCGTCACAGAGGCCTGTGTCGCTCCCACGAATTGCTCTACTAGTGCAGGTGGAGACGGTCGACTTGATTGTGCACCGCGGTGCTTCACGGCATGCTTGGGATGAGGATGGTGGGGCACTCGTCATGTCGATCCCCAAGGTGCACATCACAATGCAGGCATCGTACAGTGAGCGTGTATCGGCGCTGCGTGATGTGTGGCGCGGCGTCACTACGCAGAACCTGAATTTCGAGACGTGCCCGATGCAGTACACCCTCGACTCTATGGCGGGCTTCGCGGCGCTCAGCACCTATCTGACCGGCTCCAAGCACGACTCCATCGCTCACTGTGATATCTTGCACATCAAGGCGCCTGAGCTCTCGTATGCCATGCGCGTGCCGACGTCCGTTGATGCGCTGTCTTGGACGCCTCACGTTCGTTTCAGCGAGGCTCGCACACGCGTATCACTCTCGATCCAGCAGATCGACGTGCACTTGTGGGAAGAGCCCGTCTTGTCAGCGCTCACGTCTGTGGTGTCGGCGGTATCGTCGCATGTGCCTGTGTCCAAGTCCATCCGTTCTCTGCCTAAGCAGCCGCCAGCGTCAAAGCCTTTTTTTCAGCAGCTTCCGTCGCACCGCTTTATGCATGTTGGGATCGGGCGCATCGCTGTGTACATTGGCTCGTCTGACATGAACTTTGAGCCAGAGGTTCGTCGCGGCGTGGGACTGGTGCTTGGCCCAACGGTTCTGGACTATGCGCGCTTGGAGTCAGCTCGGTCTCTGGAGCCTGAGGAGCGCATTTCCCGAAATGCGCGGCAAGCGCTGCGGCTGCCCGAACACATTGGCATTTGCGCTCATACTGTGGCGCTTCAAGAAGGCACGGGTGCAGCTTGCAAGCTCGTGCAGCACGGGCTTCGTGTGTTTCCCATCGTTCATATGGCGGCGATGCGCGATCCTCCCGTCGAGCCCAGTGAGAAGCAGGATGCGCAGGCCATTTATGTGCAGGACCAATGGGACTTTGAGTCATTGAACGACTTTTTCTGTGCGGCGCGCCAAGAACCGCGGATGCACCAGCTGCAACACGGCACAGAGATTTTGCATATCCCTGAGCTCTTCGCGGATGCTCAGTTTCGCCCCATCGTGCCGAACATGCGGCTGGATGTGCGCCTTCCTCACCGCGTGGATTTACGGATCGTGTTAACCAATTCGTACTGTGTTCTAATGGCTGCCGAGACAGTAAAGCGTTTTGTCGATGCCGTTCGGCCGGCGGCTGATGGCGGTGCTGATGACGCAGTCGCTCGTCCTACCATGTCGCCCGATACACACACAGCATCGCCCCGGGCAGAGCCAACGACTTCGTCCCTCCACATCTACGTTAGCATTCCACGCATCGGTGTTCATGTGGCTCTGCCGCACGAGCGTCGCCTCTTCCTGCTGATCGAAAATGCGTCAGTCCGCGTGCGCGCGGGTATACGTGTGTCCTTCGACTCACTGCGTGCGCGCGTGCCGCCAGAGCTCGAAGACTCGCACTTATGGGACGAAGGCGTTATTGCTCGTCGCATGTTTTTCTCGTACGGCGAAACTCCTTCCTCGCCCAAGACCATCTGGGTCACGGGCGAGTGTCTGCATGTGCGCATCCCCTACGGCTACCATACACACAAGCTTGTTGAGGCATCGATCGTCGCATTCAAAGCAACGAAGCAGCTGTTTTTCCAATTCGTTCGTGGGTACACAACGAGCGCGATCTATCCTCACAATGAGGCACCCAAACACCTGCCGCGTGTCTCGCTGCGTCTCGGCATGTTCGTACTGGAAGCGGCTGATCACTCGTTCGATGCCGCCCTCAGCCTCATCTTCCGTGCCGGTCTGGACGAACAAATGATGCGCATGGAGCGCGAGCGAGTATTTGAACAACGGGCGAGTGACGTGTCGCCGGCTCAAGCCGCTGAAATGCGCGAGCGCTTGCATGCACTGCAATCGTCGAATTGGATTCGTCGCTGGCACAATGCTCGCCATGTGCGTTCCCAGCGCGAGCGCGCGCTGTACGCCTACATTCACAAGCGTTTGTACAATCCACATGAAGTGCACGAAGGCGACAGTGATATGCAAGTACGTACATGGCCTGCTGAGCCGCCGCTCTGCCGCCTGTCCATGACCATGTTCAGCTTCGAACTGTCGCAGCCGACAAGCTTCGCCCTGGACGACACACATACGTGGCTGCATCAACAAGCAGGCAATCCCGTGGACCTCGAGTATACAACGCTGATTCCTATGCATGCTCGCATCTGCATGTCGGAGTGTATGATTCGCATGCGTGACTACCCTCTGCCTCTCTTACACATCCCGCCGCGCGATGACATGGACATCTGTTTCGATGCAGAGGGCGACGTCGTCATTGCCGAGCAGCTGGGAGACGAGTTCTCCGTGCGCCACGTTAAGACCACGATCGTGCCTGCCGTTGATAGTCGGCATGGTGCAGAACATGGCCTTCTCGTTCCCAAGAGCGCCATGTCGCCCAAGTTTTATGGCCCCGTTACGATCCATGTGTCGTCACAGCAGCCGACTATATTTACGTGGGGCCAGTCACTCCAGCCCGCGTTCCACGACTTTACGCGCGTCATCGATGCGATTATAAGTCCTCCGCATGATCCATCCCGGAAGCCCGGTCCATGGGACAAGCTGCCCTTCCAGCTCCAGGGCCAAGTCCAGATTTTCTTCGAGAATGATGTACACCTCCATTTAAAGGGTTCTCGCAGTCCGTACCAACTGACAGGCGCCGGCAGTGGCTGGGTCATGGTGTGGCGCCGGCATATTGAGTTGCGTCTTGGATACGAGAACCCAGACATGGAATTCTTGCAGGTGCGTAGTGGCGAGCACTTGTTGGCTGTGCCTGATTTGCGTCCTCTGCTAGATCCAGCGGCCTTGGGTCTTTCTAGTGAGCAGTGTGACGCCTGCCCAGCTGCTCATTCGGTTTTGGTGCGTAAGGACTCGATGCCATCGTTGCGTCTCGACAAGATCAGCTGGCAGCTCTGCGGCGGCGTGCGCTGGGGCATGGGTCTCGTGTCGGAGCGGACATGCACGAACGACACATGCGAGCGTGTACCGCGTTGTGAGGGCCCACCATTCTATCGCCAATGCCGCTTCTTCGGGCGCATTCCACATTGGCAGGTGCGGTTGCGCTCATTCGAAGGCTACGAGCGTCTGCCGCCGGAGCAGAAGCGCGATTCGTATCTGGGTTGGCGTTCTGACTTTATGCATATGTCATTTTCCCTCCAGGCCATCGGCAGCGATCGCGAGCACCAAAATGCAGCGGACAAGTCGGCCTCACGCAACTGCTTGTATTTGACGCTCCGCACGTGGAACCATTTCCGCGACTGGCTCCACCTGTTCAATGGTCGTTTGAATTTGCCGGTTCGGCAAGGTAAAGTGTTTCCCAAACCACCTGGCGTCAAATCGCCCAAGTTTGGCCTGTTCCTCGCCACTATCAAATACCGCTTCCTGGTGACTGGCCTGCATCTCTCTCATACGTACCAGCAGCATTCTCAATACGACCTGAGGCATGGACTTCGGACATTCGTGGGCGTCAAGGCAAAGCTTGGCACATTCTACCTCGATCTGCATCAACGTATGCAGGAGTCAATCCATCGCCCGCCCGTGCCGAACGCTAATACGCGACGCTCGGTACGCAAGCCGCTGTATGAAGCCGAAGTCGATGTGAGCAAACTCGACATATTCTCGCTGTGTGCGCGGTTCTGTGAAAATCATGGCTACACGAATTTGCCCAATACATCCATCGAGTCCCAACACGACCTGCTGCGGGATGTGTTTTTGGACATGGATGAAGAAGATACTGCTGATCAACGTATGTATGATGGGCTTGACTTTTCCGAAATGGGCATGTTCCCTTGTAGCGACAAGGAGCCCTTGGTCCACATCCGCAAGATTATGACGCTTGCTCGATTCAATTTCCATCGCCTCATTGAGCCCTCTCACCACACGGCCCGGCGCCCCAGCACCATGCGTCCGCCTAATCCGTTTGAATCTCAGTTGCTTGGCTCGCCTGCACCGTCAACAGACCCCGCGCCGCATGCCAGCGACGCGTCTGCGAGGTCGACAGCTATGGCACATCAGCGCATGAGTGTGGATGAGGGTCTGACACGTCCGCAAATGTCACCTGATCGATCGACTCGTTCGTTGTCGTTCTCCTTGCCGCCACTTTCGACGTACTCGAAATTTGGCCACGAGCACACGCACACATGCTTGATCCGGCGCTCGAGCTCAGTGATGGATGAGCAATTGGCACTCGAGCGCCAGCGTCTTGACCACCTCACCAGTGATATCATTATGCTCAAGTCGATGCTGGATTTGACAAAGTTCCACATTGCCGGTCAGCGCGCATCGCATCTTGAGCAGCTTGCTTGTTTACAAGAGGCTCATGAACGTGTCAAGAGCAATATCGCCATGCTTGAGCAACCAGCCAACGCACAAGACCCATCTGATGATGGTCGGGCTGACTCGTCATCACAAGCACGTACTTTCCATCAACTCCTCGATCAAGAAGAGCCGGATAGCAAATACCATGCATTCCATGAAGAGTGGGACTCATTCAACAACCAGGTGTTCGTGTTCAATCCTGTGGCCGTGCTGATTAGCAAGACACGCGATGTCCTTTTGCAGTACTACAACAACACTCAATTGCATCGCAGCTTCCTACAGCGTCTCAGTATTGTTGAGCAGCGCCAAATCCACGCACTTCTTGAGCGTGCACGTATGTACATCGACCAGCAAGCGCCGTCTGGTGACATGGAAGATGCATCAATGCTGCTGGACGATGTGATTGTGGACACAACACGTCTTGCTTGTGCCAACCTGCCAGACACTTTCCTGAATGACTTTGGCGCCGACAGCAGCAGCGAGTATCGGCCTAACGATGGCATTTCAGACGAGTTTCTCTTGCGGAAGAAGACGATTTGCCTGTGTGTGCAGCCTGAGGTGATCGTCCACAGCCGCGTTGGCGAGAAATCGACACTTATTTTCCATGCGGATCAGATGCGCTTACGCAACTATGCGCTCAGTGACAGCATGTACGACGAACGCTCGATCAACCACAACGTGTTGCATCGCAACTTTATTTCGATGCGCTCATTGCAAGTTTTCCACACGGACCGAGCTATTCACTTCAATCCCGAGTCGTACAATACACTCGAGTCGCTTCAGCTTCCGGTTGAAGCACTCAACGGACAACGAGTGCCTGGTTACCAGCGCCTCGTGCGTGGCACACACGCCTTTGTCATATACGATAAGCACAACCGCCTACGACTGCATGACCGCACGCGCTCGGTTGTTGCGGCGGATCGCTTGGATGATCCCTCTGTTAATTATTTGCAGCATAACATGGACTTGATCCAGCTTATGTGCCCTCGTTTCACGCTCACGGCAACAAGTGAACAGTATGCGGCTATATACAACGTATACACAGATCTACTGATGCACACAGATCCCTTGCACGAGGAGCTGGAGCGGCATCGAGACTCGCTCGCATACAGCTACTCGTTTGATGATCCAGACTACTTCGTGCGCGTAATTGCCTCTTATCAGCGGCAGATTCATGATCTAATCAACCTCAAGCAAGCCTTCGAATCTGACTATGCGCTCCTCAATTCCGAAGGGCATGCGGAATACGTCCGCATCTGTATTCGGGTGATGGATCTGTATGTGGATCTATGCATGTTAGAGGAAGCCATTTTCATGTCACATGCCTCAGCACGCGATCGGACGAAGCATTTAGCCTTGCTCCTTCGCGCATGTGCGAACTCCATGGAATGGAACATGATCAGCCGCGATGCTGCGCCGAAAGACACCAACGGCATGCTTGTTCGTCTCTCTCTGCAAGGCAACTCATTTTCATGCATGTCCCTCGTCAGCGGGACGTCGATCAACTGTGTCACGACGAAGAATCTGCAGGCGCGCAACGCACATCCCAGTGCATACTTTGAAGACATCATCAGCAAATACTATCCGCCAGCTGGACACCCAATGATTGATCAAGATCGTTTCCTTCTTGCACATTGGCTCTTACTCGCTCCGTCAGGAGGCATCAAAATTGTCGATCGGAGCGAGTTGCATATACACCCAGTTCGAGTTCAGCTGGAGCTGCGTTTGGGCCGCCAGGTCATGGACTATTTATTCGGCTCTCGACGCACACAGGCAAAAGAAGAAGAAGAGGCCGTCCATAAACGAACCTGGCTCAAGCAGATTTTGTCCATGTCCCGCAAGGCACGAAATACTTTGCGCTCCACGAGTCCCACGTCTGAATCTGACTCGGATACCCTTGACTCAGAGTCTGACAACGATAGTGATGATCCAGGCGACAATGGCAGTGCTATAACTCCGATATCACCTTCCACCATGGATGATACCGGATCTTTCACGTTTGCGCGACAGAGTCGTTGGGATCCTGATACTGACAAATTCGTGGCGACAAATGCAATACGCTCGGAGATGTTGCGCCGTGCAGAAAAGAACCTGTCGTTTGTGCATGTGATGATCGCTGCAGTGGCTGTTTGCCTTTCGTACAAAGGTGATGGTGAGCACTCGTTGACGAATTTGTACGACTTGGACTTTCAGCTCCCGCGCCTTGAGTATAAGAACGCGATTGGCTCTTACAGGGATCTCATTGATTTGCTCCGCAAAGACATGATTCGCATCGCCTGGGATCACCGTCACACGCTTCTGAAAGGTGTCATATCTACGAACTCTCGCAAGCATGCACTCCTAAAACGGTTACGTGCGAATCGCATCTCCAAGTACGGCGATGCAGCAAGTGTTGACTTGCAGAATGAACGTTTAGGCGATGAGGAACTTGCGGCAGCTGTCGTTGCCAGCATGACAGTTGCTCCTGGTGACTTGGATGAAGTCGTGGATCCAATGGATGTGTTGAACTCACCGTCCTTGCCAGAGTCCTACCCCTCACATGCTCCTCATTCCGCAGACCCGGAAACAGCAACGGACACGCATCTAGACGCAAATACACCGGACACAAGCTCACCGTCTGCGCCCGGTCGCACGTCCAAGTGGCGACATGCATTCTCGTCAAGACTTCATCATGTGGCCGATGATGCGGCCTCCTTTGTCTCACACCACATCAACGAAGAACAAGATCATTTTAAACGACTCAAGCGGTTCCTATATCGTAAAAAAGATACATAATATACATATAGTCATGTTGCTCTACGTCACCGTGTTAGATCATCATAAGAAACCCGATTTACGCCTAGAATCCCGACTGACGTCGTAGTCACTAGAGGCATCCATGTCCGCCGACTCATCATCGTCCTCGGACGTGGATGATGAGATCACAACATCCTCATCAGACGAATGGTCATCATCTTCGTCATCGTCTTCATGGTCTTCGCTGTGATCTTCAGATTCGTCCTCTGGAAGAATACCGGAAGCAAGCCAGGGCTCCGTCCGTAAGGATGTCCGACGCATTCCTATGTCACGATGACCAGCTGGCAGAGGTGGCACGAAGCGGTCGTTGTTCGCAGCGGCTGGAAGCGCCTCTTCCCATTGCTGTGGCCGATTATCAGTCTGTGGTTGCTGGCGTGATTCGACGTCATCAGTAGCGTCTGTTTCGACGTGGACGTTCGCAGACCCATGAGCAAAGGTCGTTCGTCCATCTTGAATGACATCTGTCATTGGTGCGGGTGGCAAGTGGCGAGCTTGGGCAAAGAAGATCCGCACTTCTCGGTACGACACGTTCCGAATGTTGTATGTATTGCCCTTTGGCACAAGGAACATTCCTCCAGGAGCAATGACGAAACGCGTGCGATGCACCATAACTTGGACAGCCCCTTCCAATACCACAAACGTCTATTGTAAGAAATCTGTTAGTGTCGCATAATCATTTTCGCACACGTACATAATTGTTATCCTTGCTCGGCTTGGTAGGTTTTTCTCCCCCACGAGGTATCACCAACACACCTGCAGCCATAAAATCGCTGATGCCGAAAATCTTTTCGTACGAGAACTGTTGATTAAAGGCAGGTCGTGGCCGAATCCCGGCTGCTGTGCATGCAATCCGCATCGTTACCTCGGCATTCAAATCAGCATCAACGACTCGTCCATACGGATCTGTATTATCATCCCATCCGTCTTCTGGATTCCGAACGATCAAACGCGTGTCTTCATCGTCCACGCCTGTCTCATTTTCGCTCTCATCCACAGGTGTAAGCCGCGGTACAAAGTTCTTCGATCCCACTGGCCGTCCAGGGTGAGCATACCCTGCAGGTTTGGCACGAAAGCGGCGCATGCCTGAGAACGTGCCTTCACCGGGTGCTCGCGGCACACGGATCACCTTTTTTAGCACAGGTGCAACCAGACCTTCTGGCCCCTCCTCCTGCTCCGCCGGCTCGTCAGGCTTTCCATACAACGCACGCTCGCCACGCCACCAATCCAGTGGTGCAATTCGATGGCGCTTTCCGCGCCGTAAGCCATCAGGATTCTCAAGCTGCCAAGACGGTGGGTCGTAGATCCGTTCAACGATTTTCTGCGCTGGTTTCTGCCGACCAGGTGGTCGCCCCGGTCTTCCTCGCGGTGGCGGCATGGACTCGTCTTTCCGTGGACGTCCACGGCCACGCTTCTTGGGCAGTATGGGCTGCACAGGCACATTGTCATTTCGATCAACACCACGTTCTACGACATCATCGATGATGCCACCGTTTGGAATATTGTCAACGGGCTCTAGCGTGTTGATTGGTGCGTCAAGGTTCGAACTGAGTTGCGCATCTAGATCCGTTCCAACAGTGCCGTAACCTAAATCGAAATAGTTTTGGGCAAATTCCTGACCCGCATCCTGTTTGGTTCCAAAGTCGTCTGGCACATCGTGTATAGCATCAAGCTCGGGTATGGAGGCCGACACCTGCGAAGCAACGTCCCAAGACGAAGGATGCGCAGCATCAGCGTGATGTGAAGATGCTGGTGACAGAGGCACGGATGATGACGACGATGGAAGCAGATGCGATGGCCGTCGACGCTGGGATTGTCCAGACAGGATAGATGCGTCTGGGCGTAGGAATGAGGGCATATCCGTGTCAGGAATGCGTGACATATCTGCAGCCGTGCTTGATCCACGAGACATGCTATAGCGTGCTGGCAGAGAGCTGACTAGAGGCGTGCTTGCACTTGGTAGGGTCACATCATTGTGCCATGTAACAGGCTGTATGTGTGGTGATTCTTGTGTTCGTGTGAGAGCTTGTGACGCGAGAGGGGCCGGTGGCTGCGAGGTGCGCTGTAAATGAAGCTCGCGCTCAAAGCTACTCTGATGCGACCATGCGCTACCATGAGTGCTTGCTGGTGTACTAGACGAAGATGTGAACGTACTTGCATCACCAGCGAATGCACTCAGTCGAAACGTGCGATCGGAGCGTGAAATGTCAACTGTAGACTCCCACATGGTCTCTTCTGCACGCGGAGCCATAGAACTTCTAGGTTGAATACGTTGTGTATACTCCTGCGAGGGCGTAAGAGCGTGGGAGTTATTTGTATCGCCTTGTATGGTGAGCATAGATACGGGCGAGGCTCGAGGCACGCTACTCAGGCTGCGCGCAGCCCACTCCGACACACGAGAAATGCGCCGATCCCATCCATTGTCATCCGGTTCAGGTATCTGATCTATTTGGTCCGCTGTGCTGGGTGCAGACTCGCTCGCCGCTTCATCATCGGACGCTTCCATCCATTCCAACACACGCTTCGATTCAGCAAAGAACGCGTCCAAGTCTTCATTCCCACGATCATCGCGCCGAATGTTTCCTATTCGGAGACCCGTTCGTGATCCAAGGCCTTCCTCATGGAATCTACGCGCCGGCGCGACGCTCATGCTCCTAGATCCTTGTCGTCGTCAATCGACGGCCACTTTGCCAGAGCAGCCACACTAGCTCTCGGCAGTCTATCAACGACCGACTCACGGTCTCGCGTTGCGCGCGTGTTAGAAATGAATATCACGTGACCCATCTCCGCATCTCACACGCTGTCTCTACTCCACAACGTCTCAGAAGCCAACGCGTGTGAACGATTGTTGGCCAACGTCTTCTCGCGTATTGGTTTACTTGTTCGTCGGCGCTCGATTGTTGTATAGTTCGCCACACTGTTTGCCCAAGGAGTCATATCTGGATTGGGTCATGTCTTTCAAAACTTGTGCTAGTGCGCTTCGACATGGCGTGGGTGCAGCATTGTCTGCACCAAGGCCAGGCGACAAGGGTGCGTATATTAGCCTGCATGTCGGCAAGTTATGCCAACTTATTCGTAGTGGTTGTGGCTATGTCAGGTGGCGTGGATTCATCTGTCGTAGCAGCTCTATTGGCTCGTCAGGTACGTCAGCGCCGCTCCGATTTCTTCGTATAAATTCTAATGCACATAACCGTTTCGTCTTGCTAACGTCAATAGGACTATGATGTTCGTGCCGTCTACATGCGTAATTGGTCTACTGCCGATGAGCATGGAATAATGCATGGTGGAAGTGGTGGCGCCATGGGATGTGATTGGCAAAGGGAGTGGCATGATGTACAGGCTGTCTGTCGACATTTGGGTGGCATGCAGGTTGAGATGATCGACCTATCTCGCGACTACTGGGTGCATGTTTTTGAGCCAGCTCTGGGCCAATGGTCAGATGGAACAACGCCCAATCCTGATGTTGAATGCAATAAGTTTATTAAGTTTGGTGCCCTTATGGACCGTGTCGTCCCAAAGTCGCTTATACCTCCGACATGGCTTGCTACAGGTCACTATGCACGAATTGCCCCTCGCGTTGAGCACACACAAATATATCCAGTCGTGCGAAGAGCTGCAGATCCCATGAAGGATCAATCATTTTTTTTGTCATCGGTCTCGTCATCGCGCCTCGACCGGAGCCTGTTCCCCTTGGGCGATATGCACAAAAGCGACGTGCGGAGCTTGGCTCGCTCACTTGCACTTCCAACTTGCGAGAAAAGCGAGAGTATGGGTTTATGCTTTGTTGGTGAGCGTGGAAGTGGCGCGCATGCGTTTGCTCGCTTCCTCGACCAGTATGTGGCAAACGAAGCTGGTGCATTTGTCACGCCTGAGGGCCAATATCTCGGCATGCATCGTGGCCTACATACACTGACAATCGGTCAGCGTGCACGAATTTCTGGGAAGCCACAACGCTATTATGTGGCGCGCAAAGACCCAGTAACTCGTCAAATTATTGTAGTACCGAGCAAGTCGCATCCCATGCTTCAATGCACCTCACTGCAGTCAACGGTATTTTCCTGGGTCACAGGCGTGCCTGTTTTAGATACTCAGCTGCTCGCCCAAGTTCGTTACCGTCAGAATGCCGTACCGTGTTTTGTCCGTGCGCATGGATTGGATGGTGTACATGTGGAATTCACGACTAGTGTGGAAGCCGTATCTCCAGGTCAAACAGTGGTTTTGTATGATGGAGAACTGTGCTTGGGCAGTGGAACAATTGATCATGTACAGACTATGGCATAATGCGAAGAGCACGCAAAGTACGAGTGAATAGGGATGTATAATGTGTGTCCCAAAAGGCCAGATGCGACTCTATAGTGGAATGCTTGGCTCGTTTGGCAGGTGGCTCTTTGTTGTCATCGTGTTCAATGGTTCTACCACGGACGTCTTTGCCTTCAAACTTGTTTCCGTGATCGCCATCGCCATCGCCATCGCCATCACCATCAACATCAACATCATCACCATCGGGATCCAGCTGTGATTAGCGTGACCAGCGTACCTTTGTTTCAAACAAACGCCTATAATGGTTATCCGACTCTCGCACCGAAACATCTGTAACCGAGTCTGCTTTCGGGTTATCTTGCTGATCCTTTGCTGTATCACCTGATCGAGAACATGTCGGGTCTATTTCCGATGTCTGTAAACAGGCATCCTCATCAAATGGTGCTTTTTGCGAGCCGTTCGTATTCTTGTGTCCTAAATCTGTAAGATATTCCTCATTCGACATATCACCATGATCATCGTCTTCAGCGGTCCGTGCAGTCCCATAAGCCTGATCTAAAGCCTTTTCTGTTGACTTATTCAGGCCCATTTCTTTTTGCTCCATGTCATTCAGAAATAACTCTTCTTGTCTGGTATCAATCTGCTCTACTCTTGGCTGTTCATTCTCGATTTCGGGCCACGTATCATCAATGTTTGGTGGCCGAGGGACTCCCAGCTGATCACGCATCCAGCCAAACAGCTGCTCTTTCGCATGCAAAATTTCATCGCGTAGGCGAACACAATCTGTCTGACAGAGCGCGGGTATCTGTGGCTGGCTTTGGAGTGCCAGTTCACCCGTCCTAGATGTAACCAATGTCGTTGATGTACCCAACACAGCAGCAACACGATGTGCATGCTCAGGTGTAGGGAAAGAAGCTCCTGCAACGGTTCGTGCATCTTGCAATTGTATAAAAGCCCGATTCAAGCGCGCTGCCCACAAAAGGTCCAAAAGTTCCATCCAGTATAGCACGTACATGAGCTGCGTGTCGTGATCTAGTTCCGGATCCGTTCGACAAGTGTAGCCACAAATACCATCAGTCATTTCACTTGTTAAACGCAACAGATATGTATCATGCAGCGCTGCTGTTGAAGGAATATCAATGGGTGTAGATGTGACAACCTCCAAACATGGGTGCCATAGATCTAGAAATGTACGTAACGTGTGTGTGGGGGCATGTGGCTCGTGTCTGCCAAAATCGTCAGGGTTGTGAAACGTTTTGAGGACTTACCGTTTCTGGTAGGCACGCGCTATATGAAGCAGCTTCTCGTCTAGATACATAACAAGCCGCGACTGTTGTCGCGCTGATAATGGAGGCATGGCTCTCCTGCAATGATGAGCTCAGACGCTGACGTCCGAGGTCCGAGCGACCGACGTTGCGCACGTGTGGAGGGGAGTCCGGCGACGTGGGGGCTAGGAGACTTCGTCCGTTCGGGCAACAGGAACACGTCGGCCGAGATATTTTCAATCGAGACTTGAGCTTGAGAAATCAAGGGTGCAGAGAATATATGGCGCCACAGTCGATCCCTATCGAAGGACTAATCGATGGAGTACATCTGAAGAAACGGCCCGCATCCGACACAAGATGATGCAATTACAGCCTATCGATAAAAGTAGACTCCAACCAAACAGACATCTAGAGTGACTAGATCGCCTACAGATACATAGAGTGTGATTGTGAGATCACCACCTCGATCGCAGAAAAAAAGATGGATAGATCATACAATGGTGAATGAGATAGGGGATCAAAGGTGTAGCTCACTAGTTTGGTGGGATAAGATCCATATTGTAAATCGCCTTGCGCTCTATGCAGGCACTCAGAGAATTGCACATTTCGTCTGAAAAAAGGGTGTGTAAGTCTAGGTCATTCGAGAATCTGAATAGACGTACCTTTTTTTTGACGACAGGCGGTTCTAGTGCAGCAACGATGGCCTCATCAAACACATTTTTCAGTCCCTTTTGTGTCAAAGCCGAACATTCCACATATTTAATGGCTCCTAGCTCGCGCGTTACTCGCTCGCCCATTTCTGTGGTAATTGGCCGCTGTTTCTGACGCGCTAAGCGCTCAATAACCGCTGGATCATCTCGCAAATCAACTTGTGTACCAACAATCAAACAAGGCACACCAGGACAGTGATGACGCACTTCAGGGAGCCACTTTTCTCGCACGTTCTCGTATGAGGCAGGCGAAGTCACAGAAAAGCAGACCAAAAAGACATCCGTCTGTGGATACGATAGCGGGCGCAAGCGATCGTAGTCTTCTTGCCCAGCCGTATCAAAAAGGCCAAGGGTGTATGGGTCTTCGCCAATCATGACAGTTACAGCATAATTGTCAAACACTGTAGGAACATATTCTGATGGAAACTTGTTTGTGGTGTAAGAGATCAGCAAGCAAGTCTTGCCCACAGCACCATCACCAACAACCACACACTTGATCGTCTGCATGTTGACCCCCAAGTATCCACTAGCGCACTTGGATCAACCCAATACGTGAGGGAGCGGTCCGTTTGCTTAATACAAAACACGCACGACGTCCGAGGCGGAAAGAAAAACCAGCGTGGTCGCCTGACCGCGTTGGGGCAGAGTGGAACTGCTTCAAATGGAGGTGTGTATGTTCTACCTGGCCCGTGTGTGCCACGTGCTTTATGTACTTGTCTTACAGTCGTAGTGGCGATGCTGTTTCGCCACGTCCACGGCCTCTGTTTGGCGAGGCGGTTGCCACACCCGATAGCGCGGTGTTTGTGCGGAAAGGGTTTGTTGTTACTGGCGTACCTGAAGATGCCTTCTGCGTTCTTTGTAGTTCTGAATTCCCCAACACTAGGCCGTCGAGATCCCGCAGTGCTGGGGACAAGTGCGTCGACGTACGCGTAGGTGTTGCGGTTCTTGAAGTGGGGCGCGAAAACCCTTGCTGAAGTGCTCGCTCAGCCCAGGGAGATGGGCGTGGGGTATCTAGTAAAGCACGCCCAGGTGTGGAAGTAGTCATGCTATTGCCAGATAGCGGCGTTCGTGTCAATAATGGAGAAGACATGGGATGTGAAGGAAGGGGATGCGTCGGTGTTCGAGTGCATTCTGCATTTAGATCTGACGATAAGTGTGCCGGAGCCACGGATGTCACATTTGATGCAGCCATAGATAGAGCTGGAGATGCCGGAGATGACATGCTTGTGGAAGAAACAGCAGAGTCACCTGCTGATGAAGATGCTGGTTGATATCTGGTCGCATCAACAGAGGACGCAGTCGAGAGATCTCGTCCTGATGTTGGCATTGCATTAGTCTGCTGCGGTACAAATGGGTGCTGAAGCTCTCGATCTCGCGATAAGTGGCTGAAACTATCGACATCCAAAGATGCACGATAGCGAGTGCCTCTCCCATTTGGACGATCCGCCGACGATGATGAGCTGAATTCATGACACGTAGACGATGGGATCGATCCCACGTCAATAGATGCGCGGCTAGGCTGCGTCGGCGTGGAAGGACGAGAATTAGAACCGAACCGGAAGAACGGAGCTCCCTCCATGAGACGCCGGGGTAAAAGAGATAAGCGACGCGACTTGGGCTCGGTGCTGGACCGATCATATTCCTGCCTCATTCGCCGCCGGTCACTGGAGCGAGAGTCAAGACTTGCGCGGCGCTGCGACTGTTCATGCTCCAAGCGACTGATGCGCATTGTTTCCTGAAGCATGATTTGCTCTAGCTGTTCAGGCGGTAGTGTAGCAAGAGTACGGGCAAACTGGTCGCCAATTTGTGGACGATGTGGATCACGATCTCGCAGATTACGTAGAATGTGAGAAGGAAAATAGTCCAACATTATATTATGAAGCGAGTTTCCATGCAAAATGATGCTTCCACCAGGGCCATGTCGTCCCACGCTCGTATGTTGCGAAATAAACGATGAGAGTGCATCGCCCGTGCGAGAAGACGAGACACCAATAGGCACAAGATTGTCCCCTTCTTGCCGCATAATAACACGGCGATTCGCCTGGCGCGCAGCTGTCTCGAGCGCTTTGTTGAGTTTTTCCTCCCAGTTCGGGTGAATATCATCCACAAGAACGACTTTAGGATCGTGCGGCTGGTATGAGACACGGCCTGTTGCATGCGCGCCGCCCGTTCCAATAGCTGTTGCTGCCTGTTCCATCACTTCCTCTGTATCCACTTTGGGAAGATCTGATGTGCGTGTGTAAATGACGCCAAAATCTGGCTCAACACAGAAAGGGCATGCAGCTGGGCGTGAGGACGGAGGTACCGTTGTGCTTGGATCAATACGTTGAATTTGTACAAAGCATTCTGTGCATATGGGTTGTAAGCAGCAACGGGTACGGTTCAGGTGTGAGGGGAAGTACTGAAAAAAATGAAGGCATGCGTGTAAGAATTTCAATAATAATGCAGTGGGGAAGGAGTTGGTGATAGGGCAGAGATGTGCCGAGCAAATGAAAACATGCTCCATCACGGCCATGAGCACGAACACACAAACGCCTTCCACAGAAATCGACGTACCAGGAAACATATAGGACATTCAGAAGAGACAGACGCACCCTGAATATCATCCTCATCTTCTGCGCCGACAAAGAACGGGCTCAACTTGCGTTCAACAATAAGTTGTCGCACTTTTTGGTCATCAAAATCAGTACGTGTATTGTATATGCCTTGTCGAACAACAAATCCACCGTCTATTTTAGTTTTAGACGAAATGGAGGGCCCTGCACTCGCTTGTGCTGCCAATGGGTTATCGGATACCGATAAAAGATCTCGTTGACCGCCACCTTTCGCGCGACGCATTGCTGTCGAGGAAAAAGACCTATCATGAGAGGATCGAGCATGCTGTTGTGAATATGCTGCTGAGGAAGCTACCTCCTCACGTCCGAGCTGCTGGCCCATGAGCGGGGATGTACTGCCCTGCCTCCTAGTAGAGAGTGAACGTGGGACACAAAGGTAGGCGTCTCGGAAGTGGAGAACGTTGTACTTGTTGAACGTGTGGCGGATTTTTCCATTTTTTGGGCCTTTCATGAGGGTGAGGTTTCATAATTTAGAACTTATTAGACGTACACAGAGTGGATTCCTCCACATATACACTGGACGCCCCCAATTTGTAACATATGGTTGGCTTGGCATTCTGACCCCGCCAAGCACGCTTGTCATTTTTTATCTACTGAAGACTAATAACAGCAAATTCCGCTGTGGGGCCATCAGTTTCTTGAAGGAAACCCCGCCACAGTGGAATCTGAATCGCCACCGTCAAAACACACACAAACAATCACGTGTGACGACGATTCATTTACAGCCTTGTATGCATCGTATTCATGCCGCACACGCTGATTGGGAGCAAGCTCGTACTCGTGATCATGCACGGAATCTTGTGGACTGCATCACGACTCTGAGTTCGGAGCTCGCACGCTCTGAATCGGCACGCACTGCATGCTCCTCCACAGACCTGTGGCCGTGGGCTATGGAAATCGTGCGCTCATGGATGAACTTTGAGATGCATGTTGATCCCCAGAAACGGGAGGAACGCGCTTATCAAGCCGATATTGTGCGTGCCGTATTAGGTCTTCTCCGGAATAGTGCTCAGTCTTCTGAGCATGCGTTGCAGGCGTGTATCTTCGTACCAACCTTAACGGACTTATGCAATATGTGTCTTGTTTATGAGCGCATGTCTGACCCAATATGTACGTGATTCGTCTCGGGGTTTCTACCTCATTCTATTGTTCTTTTTTTTTTTTTTTTTCAACTCGCGACTGTGATGCTGACATGTACATGCTATAGTGCTAGTATTGATTCGAGTCCTGGCCCAGCTTTTTGTGAATCTCGCCACAAGCCATGCTGATGTGCGTGAGACATTATGGAAAAATTTTGTTTTATCGCACTCGAATCATGTCTTCTCACAACGACTACCTGCCTCAGAAGCAGTTCTTCGCCTCCTGACTAGCGCAGACGCACGCACAAGTCTTGCTGCACATGTCTTTGTGCTGAATTGCATATCAGCTGGTCAGTCGACCTGTTCGCTCGCTATGACACAGCAGGGGCGTCGCATAATGGAGATCATTTCAGCCTCGTACGATGCAGCACTTCTCGACGATGATGACAGCCACGAAAAATCGCAGGATCTTATTCATATCATGTACGTACAAACGTGAAAGCACACAAAAGCCGGTTTGTGGATCAGCCAGTCGATGAGACCACCGGACATATCTCGCGCACTGCATCTGCATTTTTGTCATATCACCATCCTGTTGACTAACATATATCAACAGCATTGCTATCGTGGATGAATTTTTCGCTCAGCGCACATTAGGTGCGCTTCTCGAAGCTTTGGGCCCACTGGGCAATGATATCAACACACCGCAGCTCACGGTTGTGCGCATACTGATTGAGTGCATCCATGCCCACATGAAGGAGCCAGCAATGACGGAGAACCTGGCTGCATGCTTGCCATCACTCATGCACATGACGACCAAGCTCTTATATACAACGACACAGGCGATGCAGCTTATGCGTGAGACAGACACAGCTGATGTCTCTGCATTGGTTCGCGCGCATATTGGGCTCCTCGCACTGCTAGAAGCACTGCATTTGAGTGCTATGCACGCGCAGGAGACAGCATTTGTTTCAATGCATCTCGTGCAGGACATGCGTACGTCAACCATGATTGATGCGTTGGTCGAGCTGCTGCGTCAGGCACGAGCATTTATGCCTCCTAAGCCGCCGTTCGCACCGGCCCAGTCCAGTGCAAGCAAAACTCCTGTACCAGATCAACACGCACCGTCAGCATTGCATACCAACATGCCCAACGACGATCGCCCTGGCTTGCCATACTTGAAGCGGACGGCTCTTCAGCTCATGGGAACACTAGCCTTTCATGCTCCTGGTACTCCCTGGGCTGACGTGCACGCATTTCAAAACCGCATTCGCGAGACTGGGGGACTGTACGAAGTGCTTTCACTAACAGCATTAGACGAATTGAACCCTTGTACGTATCCATATGCCGTGTACACATATACACAAATACAGGTCTTCACATGCTTACATCTTCACAACACGCGCAGATATTCGAGAGCATGCCATCTTCGCACTCCGCAATTTGCTTGATAGGAACGAGACGTCACAAGCCCAGGTCCGTGATCTTAGGCCGGCCCCACCACCATAAGGACGAAAGCTATCAAGTCTTTAAATGTTGTAGGCCTGCACCAAGTTTTGACGCACGCAACGTACGTCTATCATGTGCCATTTCTTCCTCAAACGCATGCATCAGGCGGCCATGTTCCAGCAGGTCTAGGGAATGGGTATCGTGCATTTCGCGTCGAAGTTGGCGCCTTTTTTCGGCCAAAGCATCAGCCGTCACAGATTGGGGTCTTCGTTCCAGAGGGGAAATGCTGCTGCTGCCATTACCATTACCAGTGCCAATGCTGCTGTTGTTGTTGCCATTGTGGGCATTGCGCGCACGCGCTTCACGCATGGCTGTAGCTACTTGGCGCTCTTGTTCCTTGGCTTTCTCATGCGCTTCTTTCGCACGTTCATGCGCTTCTTTGGCTTTTTCACGTGCCTCTCGAGCGCGTGTTTCGCGCATCTTTGCCGCTTCTGCCTCCACGGCCGCAGCACGTTGCTCTGGTGTCGCGTCTTTAGGCCGCGCTGGCTCAGTGGCCGCAGAAGCCATGGGACCGAACAACTGGTCCCAGCCACTCATGTTGTGCGCAAAGCTTGCATCTTGCGCGGTCCGAGACGCCGTACGTGGCTTGGCACGTTGAACTTCTATAGATGTCTCAGAGGCAACACTGTTTGGATCGGCGTTCGGATTTGCACTGCCGCTAGTAGTGCCGCTCTGTCGGTGTGATTCTTCGTGAGGCAATGATGAACGTGGTCGTTTGGCGCGTCGCTCTGAAGTTGCCGCGTCATTGGAAATGGCCTTCGACATAGAGGCCGACCTGTCTCGCTTGGTCTCTGGTTCAGACTGTATCACCTCTTCATCAGCGCTGCTCAGTTCAGATCCCGAGTCGAACGCATCCATCGCTTAAATACTCAAATATACCGTCGAGACTGCGCGTGCTCGCAAATTCGCTTTAATACAGCAAGCTATTGGGTACGGTGGAACGACCTTCGTTCGCCCAGGTAGACAGAGACACAAGCTCTCAAGCGACTGAACAACGCTGATGAAGCGACGATCTACTTGGATTGCCTGAGTGCCGACCCAACTCCAGACCAAGACGACGCCGATAGGTCACGTGATAATTCTCTGTGGCCACACACGACCGGCCAGCTCTGCTGCCACTGCAGCCGTCACATTGCGTCGCGACTTGCGCAGGACAAGCACGCATTGGAAGCTTCGTAGCTCGGAGCGAGAAAATTGGCGGCTGGTCTTGGCGACAGCATTGTTCGTATCGTCACCACATAGGACAGACTAAAGGGCATGGTATGTTGCCTTTCATCGTGGAATACGTTGCATGTGCTGACATGCTTGCATAAGTCGCTTCCAAGAATTCTCGCGCAGATCGCCTTTACAGGCTCCAGGATCCTGGGCCGTGCATTTATGGAAGCTGGTCGGCAAGCCGTGCGTAGTACGTGTCTTGATGGGCCTATATACAGGACTCGCGCTTACCTCCCACAGATGTTCGTGCGAATCAGGTGGAAGCAGGCAGTGCGGCCGGGCGCGGCGCTGGTGCAGGAGGATCGTCGCCATCCAATGCACTCACCGGCACACATCGTATGACGCTTGATGAAGCCAAAATGATCCTGAATTTGAAGAATGATATCTCACTCGCCGCCCAAAGGCAGCCCAGTATTCACGAACAGGCCAAGAAAGAACTAGAAGAGCACTACGAACGTCTATTCACTATCAATGCGCCACCGGCGCCCAAAGGCAAGACAGGCGGCGGTAGTGGCTCATTTTACGTGCAGTCGAAAATTGTGCGTGCACGTGAACGCATTGAGGCTGAGTGGAAGATGCTCGCTCAGCCAGAGCAACCAACATCTTCGTCATCTTAGGCACTGCCCTGACCAGCCTCAGCTGCAGCTACCTCTTGTTGTTGATAAGCAGCATCGTGAATCGCCACACTTCGTCCAGATGGGTCACTGTGGTTGTTAGCCATCTCATAAAGAAGTAAGAAAAAAATAGATATACATATATATCTTCATGAGCAAACGTACCTTGAGCAGCCCCAGTCACCACGAGGGACCCAGCGCACAGCCGTCCGGGCGGCTGCTTCCGTCGGGAACCATGACTCAAACAGTTCTCGAATCATGTACGCCTCCTTCGTATCCGGCGTGTCGACTGGGTATCGACTCTCGCGCTCACTGAACTTGTCATCGCTGACAGTCTTTTCCGCATACTCCTTCATTCCATCGATCCACGAATAACCCACACCATCGCTGAACTGCTCCTTCTGGCGCCAAAGAATGCTTTCTGGCAGGTATGGCAGACTGCCTTCCAATGGCGAACCGTGCTCCAAATCATCCGGCTTCACGTCAAAAGCCTTGCGCAAAATGTACTTTTCCATGTACGGTCGGCCATCAGCATCCTTCTTCTGCAGACTACCCTTGGAGAATTGCTTCTGTGCGGGATCCAAATTCATACACACGTCGAGGAATGCCTTGTCAAGGAACGGCACACGGGCCTCCAAACCCCAAGCCATCGTACTCTTGTTGGCTCGGAGGCAGTCGGCCGTGTGCAGGTTCTTCACACGCTTCACAGACTCTTGATGAAAGGCCTCCTTGCTCGGGGCCGCATGGAAGTACAGGTAACCGCCAAACACCTCGTCAGAGCCCTCGCCTGACAGGACCATTTTTACGCCTGTTGCTTTTATCTTGCGAGAGAGCAGGTACATGGGGGTAGATGCACGCACTGTCGTGACGTCGTATGTCTCGAGATGATACACGACATCTGAGAGTGCATCAAGTCCCTCTTGCACGGTGAAGGTGTATTCGTGATGGATTGTGCCAAGGAACTCGGCTGCCTGTCGAGCTGCAAGGAGATCTGGCGACCCAGGCAAGCCAATGGAGAACGAGTGCAGACGCGGCCAAGCAACGAGCGGCCCGTCGTCACTGGTCTTGGTCGCATCAGAGGCATGCTCCGTGCGACGCACCTTGCTGCTACGCGGTTCCGTCTTTGATGCGACAGCTGCCTCGTGATGTGCATGTTCCAATTCCATCTGCTGCACCTTAGCCTGCTTCTCTGTCTCTCGCGCCGCAATGGCTGCAATGAGCGACGAGTCCAGTCCACCGGATAGGAGTACACCATAAGCAACTTCACTCATCAGACGCTTTCGTACGGCCTTCTCAAGTGTCGTGCGGATGAGCGCAAGATCCGCGGTGGCCGTAGGAAGTTGACCAGACTCGTCCGTGTCCCACCAAGATGGGCGGTAGTAGCGCACGAGCTCATCGCCTTTCGCTCTTTGACTGTCATAGAAATGACCTGGCGGAAATGAAAACAAGCGCTCGCACTCTTTTGAAATGGCCTTCAACTCGCTCGAAAAGTACAATGCACCCGGATATTCGAAGGAACGGCCATAGTACAAGGTCGTCACACCAATAGGATCACGCGCGGCAATGACGCGGTGCGGCGACACGCTTGTGTCGAGGAGGATGAACGCAAACATGCCGTCAAGCATGTTGACGAAATCGACTCCGTGCTCGCGGTACAGATACATGATCACTTCACAGTCACTGTCAGTCTTGAACTCAACAGACGAGTTGAGTGAAGCACGCAGCTGACGGTAATTGTAGATCTCTCCATTAACTGCAAGGTAGAGCTTTCCATCGTCACTAACGAGGGGCTGCGAGCCAGAGTCGACACCAACGATGGCCAAACGCTCATGACACAGCACGCTACCACGTGTTGGTTTGTGTGGGTCATCTGCGCCTACCACCACACATCCCGACCAATCGGGACCACGATGCCGGATCGCTCGCGACATAGTAAGCATCTTTGACCGGTACGCCTGCGCATCTGGATGATGAATGCAGCCCAGAATTCCACACATGCTGGTAGGTGACCGCGATGCTGAATGGAGGAGTCATTCGTCCTTCTCTCGGTTTTCATCAGGCTTCGCATGTGGCACGTGATACGATCGATTCGTCGAGATGCCGCGCGTACTCCCCCCAAGCGAAATAAGTGGCGACGGCCGCCGAGCCTTTTCTTGCACTAAGTCCAAGTCTGTCGTGGATATATGCTAAGTAGCTCGGCGCGTGTTGGCATACGTTGTGGAGCACGCGCACTTTTTTTGTTCCAGTCAGCTTTTCTTGAAGAGCACTCGCGCCTCGATCTGGTTGAGCGAATGGGACGTTGTGCTGGGATTTAGTTCCTTGAGGAGGCGCAAAAATTTCCCAATCCTGCTGTTGCACTCGGCATCTCAGCTCGTTCTTTTCTTTTTTTTTCTAGTCTTAGTGGTATTGGCTTACGCTCATCGTAATTCGCAGTAACGTAGACGCGTCGACGTCACAAAAAGACTCTTCTTATATACCATGTCGACCCGCCAACTGCGCGGACTTTTTCCTCATGAAGTGATTGTCGCTGCATCGTCGTCGTCCGCGACGACTCAACGCGGTGGCCTGTACGTCCTTGACCCATCATCCTCGGCTTCTGCGCATACGCCGCTCATGCACTTCAAAGGCGTTGCACATGCCGCACCTCATGGCTTGTCTTGCACCGTATCTTCGACGCATGCATGTCATGATGGAGGGACAAGTGGATGCATTGCCGTGATCGAGTCTGATAAGGCTGTGCTGTCTCTTTACAGCTGGCAACGAGACCAGCCTATTACAAGAATTGTCTTGCCGCAGAAGATGTCATGTGTGGCTTTGTCACCCCGTGCTATCTACCTGGCAACAGGAACCGCAGATGGCCGCTTATATGTGTGGCATGTGCGCTCTGGGGCGTTGCTTTGCTCTTTCGAAGCTCACTACCGTGGCATCACAGCCATCCAATGGACGTTGGATTCAGCTGCTATCATCACGGCAAGCCAAGACACTCGCGCATGTGTATGGAGCTGGCCTAGCATTATGCAGTACACCGACCTCACACATACGGGCGGCCCCGCGCCTGCCCCATATGCGACGCTCTCCGATCATACGCTCGACATTTCGGATATGTACGTGACAGCTGGTGCCTTCCCTCATGAGACTCGGCTTTGGACAGCAAGTCTCGACGGCTCTGTTAAATCGTGGGACCTAGCCTCACGCCGTCTTGTGAGCACATACGTGCTCGATGAGCCCGTCCGCGTCCTGGCTGTAGACCCATTGGAAAGGTTTTTCTTCGTCGCACTTCACGAACGTGTGTGTCGCATTGACTTGTATGCTAGCGAGAACATGAGTGGTTCTGGATCTAGCGCTGGGAGTGTACTGAGATTTCGTGGTGGCCGTGGTGCCTCTGGCGTTAGTGAGCGTGTGAGTGATGCGCCGCACATCGAGCTGAATACCCCTATCTCTGCACTAGCTCTCTCGCTTCAAAGTTCACACATTGTTATTGGTACACACTTGGGTCATGTGCATGTTGTTGACGGCATGACGCTACAGACTGTCCGCACTCTTGCTGCGCATGCTTCCTCCATGTCACAGTCAGCGGGTGTGAAGACGCCTGTGACATCTTTATTTGTTGTGCCTCGTCCTGTGGACTTGCCAAGTCTATTAGATTTACGTGCACCATCTGGAGCGAAGCGCTCACAGCACAGCAACGATCGCGACGCTGCTTCAAGCGCATACATGGATCCTTTACCCGTCCCCACGGTACCGACTCAGTTTGCCCGTACATTGTCCTCGCCCTTGGACCAGCCGCATGTCTATGTCCGTGTAGGTGATACGCACAGCTCGCATGTACGCAATGTACATCGCCTTTTCACGTGGGCCAGGCAGAATCAGGCGGCTCAGTCCGCTACGTCCTTGCCTCTAGACCCAAAGGCTCCTGAACGCGTAGCCCACGTCGCGGCTGACAGCAGTACAGAGACGCCTGCTTTGATGCAAAGGATTCGGACGCTCGAAGCTCAAGTCCACAGAGCCAAAGCGTTAAATGATCAAATGTGGCAGCATCTCGTGCAAGTCGAGGCGCATTCAGCTACGTAACACTGAGTATGGCCATACCTCGCGATAACATGCCATAATGCGCTCCTGCATGAGCGATGACACACCTATGGCGCCGTTCTTTGCGATTGTGTATGTACCCAGCAGTAGCATCCCTGCAAGGCCGACACCAGCCAGCACCCCATATGAAATGCGCGTTTGCATGCCTCGACGACGCGCGATTTTTGCACCACCACCCATTATATGAGCGGCTCCAGCGACACAAAGGCTCGTGTAGATACCCCACATAATCATTGGATGACGTGCAAAGCCCACGCTGACGTGTGACATGTCGAGCTCCGATGGAGATAGCTGCATGATCGGCATCGAGTCTTGCATCGGAACGAGCCGATTCACACATACATGAATGGCAAGGACGGGCACTAGCAGTGTGCCTGCTACTTTCTGCCACCAGCCAGCGTCGCGTGCAGCTTCAAGCCAGGACACGCGGGCTCGTGGAAGTATGGAGCGACGGATGGCTGACGATATTAGATGCACACATAGCGATCCCCACACGAGAACAGGCTCCAGTAGGGCTTGCTGGTAATACTCGCGGCCCAGCAGCAAAGCCTGATTTGCCATATCGAGCCCTACAGATCCACGAGCGAACGATGCGACAACCGGTGCGGCCATATGTACGATAAGCACGCTCCCGAGTGTCGCTGCCGATATATTCTGAGCCTGCGTTGCAATCCGCAACACTGAGGCACGCCATGAGAAAGACTTGGGCATGGGAATAAGGAGCCGTATTCTAAGGTAACACGAAGACAAAGGCTACAAACCGCGAACAAGCCACGATATGCTATAGGTCTGCAGTTGCTGTGCCGCGTGGCTGCTCAAATAACATAATATATTTCACGTCTGCCTGCCTTTAGCGCGTCCGCGCCGGATTCCTTCGACGTCCCCACCACTTGATCCTCTCCACAAAACAAGTTTTCGTGGTCATGCCTCATTATCAATTATTTGGTGGTGCCATAAGCATCCATTTAGATGGCAACTATATGGATGCAAGTGATCTGCGTCAGGTCCCCGACAACCAAGAAGTTCTGCTCTCCCGCGATTCGGATGTGAGTGTGATTGTGGAGGTCTTGCAATGCGTCGGCACGTCTACGGATGCTGATGCGATGGACCATGGCGTGCGCTATCACTTTGATTCATTGGCGCATGATAACAGCGCTTTGGAATCCCAGATTCTCAAGGTTGCATCCACCACGTGTATACCACAGAATCCCGCACAAGGAGCAACACCCACTCCGTCACTTGCACAGGGTCTTCAGATCGTGCGAAAGTTTGGTAAAGCATCCGACGAAGATCGTGTGCAAATATCCATCGCGATGTGGCGTCTTCCGTCCAAAAACGTAGACTTGGTTCTTTCAATCAATGATCCCACTTGCGCGCGAATTGATTGGAGTGTGCTCCAACAGGCAGCAAGTTCACTACATATCGTAGACTGGGGGCTATTTCCCTAACAGCAGGAAATTTATGAATCAACTACCAGCATGTACACTTTGCTCGAAAGTAAGATGCTTGCGGTGGACAACTCCGTCCTCTTCAATGACAGCATCGTTCGTTGTCTTGCCACGATTTGATCAATGCTTTAGAAACACGAAGGCTCGCGACTACACGGTTAGTCAGCATGTGTTCTCTCTGTCGGGTCGAGCACAGTGAAGGGCGGCGTAATGACGTCACACGCGCATTGACTCACTCGATCTCGGCCCTTACCTTTCTCCGCTTTGAACATCTTTCTTGACGTTCGAACCTCTCCCCTCACCCACCCCCCATATCGCATTTCGTAGCCCAATACAATGGCGCCTGCACAGCCACTCTGGCTTCGTTGTGAAACCAAAACTGCCGAGCACAGGTCGGCATTGACGCCAACGACGGCAAAGAAGCTCATTGATGCAGGCTTTGACATAACCGTTGAACGCGATCCGCAACGAATCTTCGATGACAGCGAATTTGAAAAGGTCGGCTGTCATCTTGCTGACTACCATACATGGCCGAGTGCCCCACGCACGACACCTATTCTAGGTCTTAAAGAACTCGACACGCCAGGACCCGATCTGGAGCATACGCACATCCAGTTTGCACACTGTTACAAGCAACAAGATGGCTGGGTGGACGTACTCGCACGCTTCAAGCGAGGCGGTGGCAAGCTCTATGATCTCGAGTTCCTCGAAGATGCAAATGGACGACGTGTTGCAGCTTTCGGATGGCACGCTGGCTTTGCAGGTGCGGCTCTTGGTCTGTTGGCCTTGGCTGAGCAGGTGCAAGGCCGGCAGCTGGGCAAGCAGACCATGTATCCAAACGAATCATCCCTTCTCGAGCAGACACGTGCGGCCGTCGAAACGATCCGCGCTCATCGTTCAGACGGGCGTGTAACATCGCTTGTGATTGGTGCTTTAGGACGCTGTGGACGTGGCGCCATTGACTGTCTGGAGAAATCGGGCTTCAAAGCAGACGAAATTGTTCGGTGGGACGTCCAAGAAACGTCGGCCAAGAGTGGACCATATCAAGAAATTGCCAACTCGGACTTGTTTATCAATTGCATCTACTTGTCGAAGAAGATTCCACCATTCATCAATCGGGACTTGCTTGCCGCCGCTGGCTCACAACGGCGCCTCGGTATGATCGTCGACGTCAGCTGCGATACGACGAATCCAAACAACCCAATCCCCGTATACTCAGTAAACACGACGTTTGAAAAACCAACCGTGCGTGTGGATGGCGTTGACAACCTCGAGGTGATCTCGATCGATCACCTGCCGACCTTGCTGCCGCGTGAATCCTCCGAAGCGTTTTCCCACGACCTACTTCCTTCCCTTCTGCAGCTACCACTAATTCAAGGTGACGACGGACCGGATGCACTGGCGCAGGACCACGCTGAGGGAGAAGGCGCTGTCTGGGCTCGTGCTGAGAAACTATTCCGCCATCATCTTGCTGAAGCCGAAAAAAATGGTGCATAAGATAGGTGTGAGCGTACACTTGACCACTCTTGACCCGAGACATTATGTTTCTCCGAAGTCACTTGACGTGGAAACTCAGAGAAAGTATTTGGTGAATAGATAAAGTGGCAGGGGAGAAGGAGAACATACAGAAAGCATGCAGTCTTGTATACAAACAAGACCAGCGATGAGAAAAGCAGGTCTGAACGGACACGTAGACACTAGTTTGGTTCGTGTATTAGAGAAGTACTTATTTGGCTACGTAGATATGATTTAAAATACAAACACCTTGTCGTCACCATGGCTAATGTCACCCGTAGCTGGGTAGTTCAGCTCAACGAGATGCTTTTTCATCACGTTCATCATGGGCGGTGGACCGCACATGAGAATCCGACAGTCAGATGAGGCTGCAGGGAGAAAATCGGCCATCGCTTCTTTCGTCACAAAGCCAACGCCGCCTTGCCAGTTGGGCGGGGCCACATTCAAGAAGTAATACACGGAAAAGCGTAGTGGGTTCTTGCGCTGAAGCGACTCGAGTTCTTTACGCATGAGAATCTCGTCTTCAGATACATTAGCATAAATAAGCTTAAATTCCGTTTTATCAGTTGGGTCGGCCAACGCAGACCGAAGAATCTGCAGACACGGAGTAATACCCGTACCACCCGCGACCATGCCGATCCGCTCTGTCATGTTGGGAAGGTACTTGAATCGACCCTTTGGCCCCTTCATCTGCATAGTGTCGCCGATCTTCAAGTTATTAAACACACGCGATAGATTTCCAGCTTCATACGTCTTCACCAAGAAATCGACATAGCCAGTCGCGTCATTGTCCGATATGGGCGTGTAAGAGCGCATGACGTATTTGCCCCGAATCATCGCGCGCATAGAGACGTGCTGTCCCACGGGGAGGCCAAACTTGTGAGGAATTTCGAAGCGGTATCTGCGTTGCGTTAGTATTGCTGGCGACGGACGCTTGGGCATGTTTTTGCATCCACAAGTCTTGACAAGTCACAATCACGTACATACTGGTCGACTTTGAAACTGCGATGCGTTGAATCAACTTGAATGCACGCCATTCGTCATTATTTAGCGCTGGCTTCACGCTCGTGAACGCGCCCCACACGTACATGAGCGCGACAGAGCACAAAAGTCCTGCGAGAAAAGTGACAAGGACACGCGAATCCATGAACGAAAAGGCAGTGTGCATCTCAGCAAAGATCCAGTGAGTCGGAGCCAGTGCCTTAGTCACGAATTGTGCGACCGAGCAACACAAGACAAACGAAGTGATAGCCGACGCCGTCAGCACAATTAGATTCGAGTACATGGCACACGCATGCAGAAAAAGCTTCGTCACCTAGTGATCGACATTCACGTGGACTCCACGTGCTTTGTGATCGAGCAAATCCCCCCAACCCCCCAACTTTGCCTATTTGCGGCAGGTCTTAAACATTAGACTCTCGCTGTCAAATTGCGCATTTTACGTTGTCGTGAATTTTAAGGAACTAAGTGGGACGAGGGGCCTGGGGAGCATTCATCCATGACCATCTCGACACTTGGTGTCCTAGTTCATGTGACGCCGACGCTTATCAAGGTGTGTGAATCCGAGCGGGACCGCGGCGGCAGCAGCGCAGCTGCACCCTTGCCTCTCCATTCCCCCTGTTTGACTTACACTCGCATAGAATGCATTGCGGCATTATGTACGGTTCTTTCTTGGATTTGGATGGTGCGCACCGCGCGAAACGGCAAACGAGTTCCTATACGACCAGTACGTCATGGCGATGCATCAGCACTCACACGCAGGTTGTTCCATCTGATTAAGAAACTTGCCGTCTATTTAACTCATCATACAACTGAAGATGCCCAAAAGATGTACGTTCGTTTCCCCGGTACAATGGCAGGCTATTTCTGGGACTCTTTTTCCGCTACATTCTCCCTAGTCTGCGCAGGTACTAACGCTCGTTACTAGTTCCGACCAGCCAGTACCACTACCGCCATGGTGTTATGACGAGCAAGTCATGATCCCTTTGGAGTGCTGCCACAAGGCTGCGGAGCATTTGCACACATACTTTGGACCAGATATGATACAGTCGTTTATTGGTGGCTCGCGATGGTGGCAGATGCGGAGTCAATCTGGTATACCTGCACATTGGATTGCTCACTATTCAGACTACCATCTTGTCATGTCTAAACATGGGCAGAAAACCAGCTATTCGACAGAATTGATGCATCGATTCACTCGCGATTCAGCGCGTGTGAATCCACGGCACGAGCATCCAACAGCTCATATTGATCCGAACGCAACGCGGCAGCCGGGCCGCTTCGCAAATACCGCTGAGGAAGCTGAGCGCTTGTCACGCGTTCTCTTATATATTCATGGAGGCGCATACTACTTCGGCTCCGTCAACACACACAAACACGTCATTCATCGCATGACAACGAAGTTTGGTGGGTTTGCATTGGCTGTAAATTATCGCAAAGCGCCACAATTTCCCTTCCCATGCGCGATTCAAGACTGCTTGGCTGCGTATTTGTACTTGCTAGATCCGCCGCCTGGCGCTCTGCATCCGCGCATCGACCCGTCGCGTATAGTTGTTGGCGGCGATAGTGCGGGCGGCGGCTTAGCACTTGCACTGCTGCAGATCATTCGTGATCTTGGGCTCCCCCCACCTGCCGGTGCGATTCTCTTATCGCCCTGGAGCGACCTGACACACTCGTTCCCGTCCATTCTACAAAACACCAAAACGGACTATATTCCTCCATACAGCTTTATCCATCGGCCCAGTCTGCTATGGCCCCTTCCTCGAGAAACAGGCGCCTTTGTGCGCCGTTCACAATCGTTTGTGCGCCGCCGCGGCCGGCAGCCAACTAGTGAAGGCCATATGGACAACATCCCTTGGCACGCACGCCCGATATTTGTGCCGCAGCCCAATGGGGCAGCGCCAATCAAAATTACATCCCAGGTCCAGTTCTATGCTACAAATGCTCAGTTGCGTCACCCGCTCTGCTCGCCCGCCTTGGCAGGCAGTCTTGGTGGCCTCCCACCGCTCTACATTATGGTCGGTGACGACGAGGTCTTGCGCGATGAAATTGTCTACGTTGCACACAAAGCCGCACATCCAATGCGATATCCCACCAACCCGGACTTTGTGAAGCTCTTCCCACACACGCGCGCCGCTGCCGAGCGCTTCAATGCGACGCCGACCAATGTGCATCTGCAGCTCTTTGATGGGCAGTGCCACGTCTTTCCGATGTTTATGTATACGGCTGCTGCACGCCACGCATACCGTGGTATGGCTTCCTTCATCAAGCATGTCACGGGTGCGCCGCTGAAAACAAGTGGGGCTATTGCTAATTCCATGGGCAGCGCACCTGCAGGGGAGAACAAGTATACGGCGCGAGTGCCGCTCGAGAGGCCGCAGTACTACGACCACATGATTCGCGAGCGTGTTGCACGAGACGGAAAAATCCGGCCGATGGAGCGCGAGGACCATATGTCGTACTTGTGCCTGGATCCGAAAACGATCGGTATTATCAAAGCTGAGACGTATGCGCGCTTCCATAAGGGCCATACGATTTGGGACAACAAGTATCACCGCGACTTTAAGCGGATTCGCAAGTCGCGAGCCAGGATCGAGCGGCGTGTCCAGCGGATCCTGGCGAAGGCTGAGTCGGAAGGCCTGTTTCGAGACATGGGGGATATTGAGGCCTCGGGCACCAAATGGACAGATCTTGGCACTTACGGTCCTGCTGACCTGCGGGGCGAGACACCTCCCCTCTCAGCGGTGGTGGGCCGTCGTGATACACCAGATGCCATGGCCCTCTTAAAGTTAGGTCTGCACTTGCGCGCGAAGCGGCGCCGCGCCTTGGGTCTGCAGGCAGTCGAAAAAGGTGCTGCTCCCAATACGGTACCGATACCAACCTCGCTCGCCGACGATATTCCTCGCCGGGCATACTCCATGGGCGAGCATTACCATACCAACCAGGAGCGGCCAGTACCGCTCGACAGGTTCGGATGGTGGAGAAACTTGCTGGTTCGTGGTGGTCCCTTTACCAGGAAGACCAAGCCAGCATGGGTGCATCAGGCAGAGAAAGAGAAGCAGCGTGTGTGTGTGTCGGAGTGGGATTAGTATTAGGCGAAAAAGAATAAAAGTGTGTGGAAGCGTCAGCACAATGTACCCGTGGCGCAGAACCTAAAGATTACTGGGGTGCCTCGGACATTTGCCGCGCCTGCGTCGCGTGCTGCGTTTCGGGCGCTTGCGCTTGCGCTGCTTGCGCTGCATACGCACGTTGTTGTATGTCTAGTACCTGAATGAGGAGCTTCAGGTTTCCTCGATGCACCTCCAAAAGTTCGATCAATGTAGGTATACCGAGTCGATACTTGTGTGATAATCGTTCCATGTAACGCTGTAGCCTGTGTCGGCACCGATAAACATCACCATTTGCTCGTGTCATAAACGGCATTAGCTGCTTTGGATGGCTCAGGCCATAATCGGCACAGAGCTCCCACACATGAGCTTCGTACAAGGCGCGTGCTCGATGTCGTTCTGCACGCGTAATCGAGTGGTGTGGACGTATCAGACGCGAAAACACCGACATATTCGGCATGGGCGAGCCTGGCGTCACTGGACTCGTGCCGTGCCGCCGCTCCATCGTTGGCGACGGCTCTTCGTCATGCAATCCAGAACACGCTTCACGCGCTTGAACCTTGGCATCATGATGCCCACTTCGTTGGCCTATCCGCACAGTGGCAGGTGTGAAAGACGGCGGAATCGCTTGGCCTTGCGGCGTATGTACATTCGCCGCGCTTACTGACACAGGCTCTGTCGAGGTGCTCGCAAACGGCCTCACGTCGTGCGGCTTGTGGGTTGAGGGAGTCGAGAATGACTCGACCACGGCTGAACGTGAGGCCGTACGTGGTGCATCGAGTGCGTCAGATGCATTGCGCGCCGGCTCCGTCGGGACAAACTCGGACGCGCGAGCATGCGCAGGTTCTCGAGTGGGTGAGCGTCCTGAGATCGGAGGCCTGGCGTCTGAGACAGGTTCATGTTGAGCACTTTCGCCGTTGGCAGTCGCATGCCCAGATGACCGAGCCTCCGCCAAACGGCTGGTGTGCTGCTGCATCGCTGACTCCCATAGCTGGGACTTGGCTTCATCAAAAAATGATTTCCATGCAGATGGGGTCCGATCTGGCACAGTCTCAGCAAGCTCTGCCCACACGGCAGACGGCACCTGAATTGCAGCGAGTTGTGTTTCATCAGGTACATCCATCCTTGCCGTATCGAGAATCTCTACGAGCTTGCTGATCAGCAAACGGACATGCTCAGGCTTCACGCGATCACTATGTTGACGAATCCGCGGAGCGCGGTGGTGCGTAGGCGCAGAAGCAGCAGGCAGTTGCTCGTGCAGCTGCATCTGTGCTGTTTGGTCGTCTGCACTCGCGCTTCCAGGTTCCACGAAGGCTGGGTCTGTCTGGCCTCGATACTGAGCCTCAAATGCCTGAAAGTCAGCTTCATCCATCTCTTCCTCTTCGCTTTCATCGTTCGGTTCACGATTCGCACCATTCACGGAGGTATTCAGCGAGGGCGATCGTCGTGATGGCGGCGAAACAGACTGCGATGCGATCGGTGAAGATGAAGCGGACTGTGTGGGAGGCAATGGGGGTGAGGCAGGTCCTGGCGCCGTTGCAGCAATGCCTGAGGGCGCTGACGACGTGGACGTGCGAATCTCGCGCATGACCATGGGAAGAGCTTGTACAGATGACGGACCAGCATTGATCGTATCCACTTTCGCCATGAGATTCATCCCTGAGCGTAGGTTTTTTGTTAAGAATGATTGATAGCTCCAATACGTATGTCGTGGACGCAGTTCTCGCAGGGTGCGAGCTAATTCTGACACATTGAAGTTCCCATTTTGAGTGCGCAGAATCTCGAGTATGAATTGAATATCTGACTCGTCGTACGTATTACGACCGGAGTGCCGGGTATCCATGTTGTGACAGCGGCTAGTTTCTGAATGTCAATGTTTGACCCGACTCTTCGGCAGACACGGTTCAGCAGGTGTGCTTCAAAGCAGTGGGAATCGGCGGCGCTTGGTGTCGTGGCTCCAGTGTCCGACGCCACAACCTGCGTGCCCTGCTCTGCCTTGCTCTGCCCTGACCCACCCAACTGCTTGCCTCTCTGGCTCAACCGCCTACCCTCCACCTCAGCCTTCAAACCAGGGACAGCTGGGGAGGGGGGATTCAGGGCGTGAATGGATCACGTGATGTGTTGCATCACACGCGTCGCGAGCGAATCGGTGTTGGTGGGTGGATGCGTGTGCATCAATGGCACCCGCGGCTGGACGAACGAACGTGTTGGTGTGCCGCTATTTTTTCAGTGTCGTCGTTGAGGAGCCGAAGCAACATATTGCGGGCGGACCAACAACAAATACATCCACAATGGTGCCACTCACGCGCCGAGAGTCATCAAGACTCTCAGGCACAGGGACTGAATCCGTAAACGGCGTATCTGGCATGTATCTCGACCAGATCCTGAGTAATTTCGAACAGTGTACGTATCGACAGGCCACGGTGTTAAGGCAACAATGAGACATTCTTACATCCAGACCGTCGAAAACATGCGGCACAGAATCGTGATATTGTGCAAGCTAATGCCCTTGCTCATGCACGGATTCGTGAGCTTGAGGCACGCGTACTAGAACTTGAAAGTGAGTGCGCCGAGCACAAGCTTGCTGCTGGTCGACAGAGTGCTCATGTGCGCTGCCTTGAATATACCTTGGAGTGTGTGCGAGTCGGATGGGAGACCATGGCGCATGCACTGCGTGATTGTGGCGTGCGCACACCGCTAGCAGCTCGCGAGCGTGCGACTTCCGCTTTGCCCACACCTCCGCAGCCTCCGTCTCGTTCACATATTGTCCTGCAAGACGACCGGCCTACTACGCGCGTTCCTGCCGCATATGCAACACCATTGGCATCTGAATTTATTGCAGAGGTGAGCGAAGATATGTCACCACTACCTGAGACGCCAACGCGTGAGGCCTGGACACCATCACAGGACTCGACACCTCGCGTCGCTTCACCCCTCCGTGGTGACACGTGTCCTATATCTGTAACGCGAAGAACGCATGGCCGGCGACAAAGCACGCAGGTGGACGATGTGTTTCGCTTAGATGCTAATGACTCGGCGGGAACACAACATGTCGGCGATGATGGTGACATGCAGTTTGAAGAATATGAGCAGTTCGTGGATCCTGTATCCGAGCAAGAGCAAGAGCAAGAGCAGGAATGTGAGCCTGTGTTTGCAATGGATATGGAGCATGAGTATGAACAGGAACCTTTCGTTGAAGACGAACCTATACCAGAACATGAACATGAACATGAGCATGAGCATGAGCACGACCATGTACTCCAACACGAGTCCCTACACGAAGGGGAATCAGAGTCTCATCCCTCGTCTAATACTGGCTCTGGATCTGACAGCCGAAGTGAAATGGATCACCAGCTCGATCCTAGCATGCAGAATCTATCTGCTCATGATACCAAGCAGAGAACGACGCCATCGACGCCGCCTCATCCCCAACCGAAGCGCTCTCGACGCACATCCATCGCGATGGACCTTGGCCTTATCGACGAAGTGCCAGATCGGACACGTCGGGCACGGAAAAGCATCAATTATGCGCTTCCCAAGCTCAACACCAAGATGCGGAAACCCGATCCGGATGAGAGCGACGCACCTGATGCAAAGAAACCCCGAACCTCACAGGAACGTCGCCGTTCTACTCGCACAGCTAGGCAAGTATCATCGCCGTCACAGCCACCCAAGACCGGTCCTAATGCAAGCGTAAACAAGTCATCAAAAGAGTCGAAAGAGCTTTCCGAGTCGAAGCGGTGCGGCGATGTCAACCAGCAGCACGAAAACGAACTGCCGCCAGATTCATCCAACACAGGCACGCAGCATCCTTCTCCGGCGCCTTCCACTCTGCCCCCAGCTACGCCACCTCAGGATCAAGTCCAGCACGATCCGGAGCCTAACCACGGGCAAGAGCAAGACTCGAACTCGACGATACAAGATTCACCTGTCTCGCCCCTTCTTACACCCAAAGCAGCACCGACGCCACGGCGCCCAAGACGCTCGCGGGCCGCTGAGCCAACGCGACGAGCAACGCCTCAGGTGCCCAAACAGAGAGCCGGGACACCGACGATCCCCCCATCTGTATCAACAGCATCAGCAAGACCAACGGTGCCTGCATTCCAGACACGGTCAAACAAACCGTTCGTACCATCGCGCGGAGGCAAGAACCCACATGCCAGTGTGCTACAGCAGCATTCAGCACAGAAAATGCCCAACTGGGCTAGCTCACTGCTGCATTTGTCGTCGCCGGAGCCACCTAGCCGCCAATCCTCGCAACAGAACAAGGAGAACTATCCCGAGCGTCCTCGTCGCCCTTTGCAACAAACCCCGTACTCGACAAGGCGGTCTTCAGCGTTCTCATCCGGGTCGTGAGACAAAACTATCTTCCCACATTTACTACATGTACAATAGCTAATCGCCGGCATGCGCCAACATCCACACCCAACGTGGATCTTCTCTTAGTTCCTCCCGTTGTGCAGCATGTCCATGAACCACACGCTCTATAAACCATGTAAACCATGCCACAGGCCGCCAGACCACTGCTGTAGCGGCCGCCACGAACGAGCCTTGTTGCGTCGCCGTGTTCGCTTGCATCGTTGTGTCGACCCAATCGACAACAATATGTGGCGTGTTTGCAATGCACCAGTTCGACACGCGCAACAGACTGCCCCATATCATAATAAATGCACGTCCAATTCCCCAAAGAATCATCGCTAGCAGCAAGACCCCCACAAAGCTGACACTTTCCCAAACAACAGTACATCGGACGGCGTCAGACACAAGAGGATATGCGCCTACAGCGACAAACGGTGTGCCGAAATGAAACGCACCCACTGACGACACAACGACAAATGTATGAAAATGCACCGCCAAACCAATGAGAGCAAGGCCAAGTGTGGCATGCCAAAAAAGAAGCTCTCGCCATGTAAGCGGGACAGCGTGCACAGATTCAGTATGGGATGCTTGTAGATACGCTGTCGTGATAACCCGCTGGACGAGAATGGCGGATCCTTCGCGGAGATTGGGCGACAATGAGAGCCACGTATGTTGATGCAATAACACAACAGACTGAAACAAGCGCTGTATGATGCCTTGAACAATTTGAAGGAGGATCGCAGGCTGGAATATTCCCAGACGATACACGTGATTTCTCGATGACGGATACGACGATGATGACGACGAGAGTGGATCCTCGTTCGAGCTGCTGCGGTCTGTGTCCTCATTTGCCTCGACGTCATCGTCCAACGCATCCAGTACATTTTCCCAAAGAAGTGACATGCTATTGGCTTCGTCAGCTGTCGTCCGGATCAGGGGCACGGAACTTTCCGGCACAAATTGCAATGACTGAAGGCGAAGTGGATGTGGGCCCGAAAACATGGCTGGTTCATATCGATGAAGAGATACGTCAACGACAGATCCAAGACATTGTGTCAGGACGACAAATACCAGAAATGATACAACAAATCGTATGCATGGCGACGACAGAATGCGTGTTAAATACGTCAATTGTAGCTGGTAAGATGTACCACATTGATCACAAACCAGTGCCGACTTTGCTCGATGCGATCTGGCGCGCCAAGTGTCCAAGCATGACGCATGCACGTACTTCGAGCAAGGGCGTAAGCACATGCAGCTATGTACACACCTTCATTGTCCCACGACAACGACATGGACTGATCCATCTATCGCCGTGTTGGATCTCGGTATCGAAGCAGATCCGGCATGACCGCACGCTAGACGGAGAAGGGGGCGATGGCGAATGTGACAATGAGAGCCGAGGCTGCGATGGTGATGACGGCTGGGAAGCCAATGCACTGGCGTGTGACGTCCCAAGCATCAGTTCCGATTCCACTTGCAAAGCATCGGCGCGGTCTGAGTCATTCTCACACATATCTTGGGCACATCGCCGCGGCCCATACGAACCGGGATCAAGTTGCGTCAGAGCACTCCACAGCTTAATCTTCTTCCACACAAGGCCCGCCCGCCACTTTGGCCGACACGTAATCTCGGTGAGACGAGTCGAACACGATCGACCAACCCCCCCCTTGACGAACACAACTTCCCTGCCCGTGCATCGACCATTTGTAATAATGACTAATCATGGGATGTGCCTTCACGATCACGACGGTGGTTTCTTGAGAATTGTGATGCGCGGTGGCGCCGATGGTGTATGTGGCTGAGAGTCTGAGCTCTTATGCTTAGCCTTGCGAGGTTTGGGCGGTTTCTTTGTATCAGATTTGGATGGCGCCTTCTTGGCTGCCGCCTTGGGGCGATTACTACCCGTATTCTCATTTGATGCAGCGTGGCGAGTCTGATGTGCATGAGAGGATGATGGTGCCGTTGACGATGATGACGGCTTTGATGGTGCGCTTGAGATGGATATCTTTGAGTCTGCCTTAGATTCAGACTTTGAAGAGGCTTTGGATGAGGCTTGTGAGCCAGGAGCCTTATCGGTTTGGTTAGTGCGCGCTGACGCAGTTGATTTTTTGTAGAGTTCTTTCTTGGCCTTAGTCTTCATGCCTTCGATTTTTGAGAGTGGCACACCACTCACATTGGCGAGAATCTCATCCCTCGATAACGCTTTGTTCGCCTTGGTACTTGTGTTCTTGTCTTTGTGCTTAGACGTAGGTGCGTCTTGCTGCCCTTTGCTATTTTCGGTTTTGGCTGGCGATGATTTCTTCGTTTCCTGCGCTCCCTGTTTTTGCTTGCGCACGAATTCAACGAGAGGAGTCGTTATACTAGCTTTGTCCGAGTCAGTTTCAGAAGCAGACAAGCCTGGTGCTGGCGCCGGCGCCAGGGTTGATGGGGCTTCCAGAAAGGCAACGAAATCTTTGTACTCCTGCGTTTGCTGAATAGTACCGGTAGATTCACCATATTTGTCTGGAGCCCAGCGCATGTAGCTTTGAAAGAGCGCATTGTCCACAAAAGCATGGTAGTTTTGACCTTTGCTGTCGCGAAATATGTGACCTTGAAAATTCTGAACAAAGTCAAGCACATACTTGAAGTCACTGAAGTTAATGTAAGCCACGGAAAGCGTGTCTACCTCCGACGCCTGCTCGCTCCGCTTTCCTTGAACGAATGCAGTCCGACTCGCTGTTCTAGGCTCGTTCGTGACAGGGTCTGCCTTTAAGCGCACCCATGGAGAAACAGCTTCCCAAAACACATTTTCCGTGAGATGCGGCGGCAGATCACGCACGACAACCTTCCTGTTGGATTCTATTGCATCACCACCCAAACTCATACTTCGACACGCAGTCGGATCGTCCTAGGTCAGTGTGGAACAAGAATCAATGCAGCACGTGTATCACGCGTGCTGCATCGCCTGAAACATTTTCCTATTTTTTTCCACAAATAAGAAAGGAAAGCTATCAGTCGTTGGCCGCGCAGGCGTGTTAACGATCTCCACCCCGCAGCGATCACACACACACATCTCTAGATTGGAGTTGTGGCAAAATACGTTGCTGTGGAGAAACTCACATCGCATCTAACCAAGTTTCGGCGGCCAGACTCTGCGGTCGGGGCTGGATCGCTCAGCACAATGACGTCTGCATCAGCGCCAGATGCAGCATCCAAGTCACATGATGATCGTCGTGAGCGGTTCCATAAATTGCAGCGTAGACTGAGAGACTCGTCTTCGGCAAATCGAAGTGATGTCATTGCCGAGCAAGTCAAACACCGCGAGGCGTCGCAACGCAAGTCAACCGCGCATGCATTTCAAATGGCAAAAGCGGAGCGAATTTTAGAAGACCGCGACTTACTCGAGCGCGGTGAAAACATCGAACGCCATCGAGCAAAGACATATACCATTGAGGAGAATGAAGCCTGGGAGAAAAGACTCGAGGAGAAAGAGCGGTCACGAGATAAAGGCATGATAGGTATGTCTTTCATTATGAAAAAATGGACTGTTCGTTTGTATGCTCACGCGCTGAAGATTTCCAGGACCTTGCTGAGCGTTCATATTTGCGGCAACTCAAACAGTTTACGCCAGACAGATCCGCGTATATCCGACAGAAAGAGCAAGAAGAAAGGCAGCAACAGGAGAAATGCAGTACTTCTGCTACGTCATCGCATTCCCGCTCGGCGCTGTCTGCGCCATCCACCGACGATTCGGATGGTCGTGCACTAGTACCTGCAAAAGATGCCCCTGTCTCGCCTGCCATCGCCTCTTACGGTACCCATAAGCCTGAAGAAAGCGCTGTAGACCGACTCGTCAAACACCTCAACCATGAGTACGTATTCGGCATTATTACGTCGTTGCTCACACATGCGCCCAGACACGAACAGATCCAGAGGCGTAGTCGTCGGCGCGAAGATGACTTGGACGTTGAGGGCACATATATCAATCAGCGCAACAAGCGCTTCAATCGCAAGATTCAACGCGTAAGTATACCATGCAGGTGATGTCCATGGAGCTACAAAGCCCTGTGGCCGAAACGTAAGCGAAAACGAACTAACCCATGTCCAGTACTTTGGTGAGCACACGAAAGAGTTTCGAGAAAACTGTACGTTGACTACTCCTGCATGTATTTACTTACACTCTATCTCAGTGGAACGAGGCACTGCGTACGTACGATGAAGAGCTTGACCATCGTCTGTTTGATGATGATACTGACACATGCACCTTCCCAACATAGACTGTAATGTGAGAGCTGCAGCATGCATGTGGAGAAAGTCTGGGTATATTATATACATTTGGCGACATCTCATCTGTTTCCAGTCCATGGCCAGCCTAGAGAGGTCGTCGGCTGCAGCGGCCGCGACTGCAGCTCTAGCTGCTTCGCCTCACCCACTTCCATGGCATCGCCCATCCCTGCTTGGCACAGATGAGCGTATCGTAATCGATCTCGGTAGCCGGATCTGCCGTGCCGGGTTCAGTGGTGATGCGGAACCGCGTGTCATGCTTGACGCCCTTGCGTTTTGTGCACGTATATGGGGAGAACCCAAGGCAGATGCCCTATGGGATCTCGACTGGATGCATGCAGAGAATACACGTACTTTGCAACAGAGACACACCGATCTTGTGTTTGCACTTATCCGCCTGTTACGGCATGTATACCAAGAGTAAGCTTCTTTGCATACATAGACACGCAAAATGCAAGTTTATTAAGTACTCGACTCACACAACCAGATATCTCCTATCAGATGCAAAGACATACCGTGTGCTTCTGGTGCACAGTCCATTGTGCCTCGATGCTGTGCAGCACGCCTTGTGTGAAGTGCTTCTTACCAACATGCATGTGCCAAGTGTGTCGTTTGTCGACTCGCATGTATTGTGCACACTCGCTGTAGGACGTACATCTGCCCTTGTGGTTGATGTGGGGCATTTAGAGACATGTGTGATGCCAGTGTACGACGGACGTCCCATGCAAAACCTTATCACAACGACGCCACGTGCAGGTCGCTTTCTGTCGCGCACACTTCGCGCGCTCCTGGCACGACACGCGGAGACTACGGCACCTATCGACGATGTTTTGCATCCATCAACGATAGATGAGGTACAAACAAGGGCTCTTCTCGTAGGTGAGCCTTGTACCTGCTCGCGAACGACGGTGTCGCCGCTGGATGTGGACGCATTTGCTTCCGAGTATGCAAAGCACGCCACAAACACCAGTGCATGGAGCCTTCGGGTACATGGCCAATCGGTACTTCATGTCCCTGGATGGTTGCGTGAGCGTGCCTGTGAAGTGTTTTGGGAGCCTGGGGACGAAGACGAAGCAAGTGTCGTTGAGTGCGTATGGCAATGCATATCACGACTACCCCTTGATACGAGACGCGAATTGCTCGGCTCCATTCTACTGGCCGGAGGTTCGAGTCTGATCCCTGGATGGACGCAGCGATTTGTCCAAGAGCTCCAGAAGCCCGGACTCACCTCAGCTTTGCAGTATGGCGCGGCTTCTATGCCCACAGATCCAACCCACGCGATGCGTGTGCAAGTACTTAACGCTTCCGCCACATACATGCCAGCCAATGTCCTTGCCTGGTCGGGAGCAAGCATAGCAGGACATCTGCATGCCGAAGGCACGACGGTATGGACGCGCGATTCATGGAATGCATAGAAAAAAGCAAAGGACCTTTTTTTGTTGCCCTATTTTCTCACTAGCGCTGCTCACGGCCTACAACCGTAATGTCGGCACGCGAGAAGTGCTTGACTCGTGGGCATCCGAATACGTACAACGCCTTGAGCGTGGGCATGGCATCTGCGAGCATGGACAGGATAGAATCGTCCACACACCGAACAAAGCCAACATCAAGCGTCTTTAGAGGCAGACGCGCTTCAGCGAGCGCGTAAAAAGCAGCCGGCGTCAAGTCATCATTGCTGTTAATGTTAAGAACTTGGAGAGATCGTGCATGCCGCACGAGTGCTTCAAGTGATGCATCTGTCATGCCAATGCCACGGACAGACACCGAGGTCAGCTGCGTGCATCTGTGCCAGAGTCGGATCCATGTTGATTCATGCACATGAGCCAAGAAGTCCAGGATAAGACACTCAATCTTCGCGCCAATAGCATCGATGGTTGCGTCACTCAGAGCTTCATTCTTGCCGAGATGGAGCGAACGAAGATGCGTTCCGTGTCGCTCCAGCACAGGTATTACGCCTTGATCGGTAAGAGAAGCAGGCGGCACGCCAGGTTGTGAAACACCCGGCTGTGACAGGTCTATATGGTATAAGCATCGCATACCTGCGAGGCACTGTGCCCCCTCATCATCCAGTTTTCCGACCTGAGCAAGACGAAGCTCCGTCACATTCACACAATGTTGAGCAAGTGTCTCGATGCATGTGCGATCAAAGCGCGGCGTTTCGCGAATGAGAAATGACGTTAGTTGCTCACCCCGCTCGCGTAGAAATTCGAGCCAATCTTCCCGCCGCACCAAATAAGGACCATACAGCTCAAGGTGCCTAAGGTGTGAGAGGCGCCATAGTGATCTGAACGCCGGTGCGTCGAGTTGACCGCAATAATCGAGCTGCAATCGCTCAATGTTGGGTGCCAGCGATGCTATTGTTTGCAGCGATGTGCTGGTGAGTGCTGTGAGGTACGTGCATAAGCGCGGCACGGTTTGGTGAGTCGATAGTCCTGGGTAAAAACGTACCACTGCAGTCATATAAACGCAGGTCCCGCACAGAGCTGCCAAGGAACAGAGGCAATGTTCGTGGCGTCAAGCGGCGATTCTTGCTAATGACACGACTTAGTCCATGCCGACTGCGTTCGCTGATCACACCCAGTGCGCCGATGTGGTCAATCCACTCTGCCACGATCTGATCAGTCAGTTACAGTGATTGAGGGGACGTACATTAATACAGAGTGATTGTAGTGTGGGTACATCTTGCACAGCTATATCCACAACGGATCCAACGGTAGTGCCGCGGCGTGCACGTTTCGCCGAAGAGCCTGAGACTTTGGATGACAGCCGTTGCTGTTGCTTGCCGGATGGCTCAGCCGATTCATGACAATTCCAACACAGAGCACCGCTGTGTGGATCGACGTAGCTGTCTTATTAGTTATCACCGTGTACGTACGTGTAGCGGGTCATTGTGAACCGTTTACCACACATGCCGCAATCCGTGCTGCTGCCTGCCTGGATCTTCATACGAGCACGGGACGCTTGCGCGGAATCCAAGACTTGCTCCGCCGCTTGCTGGCCATCGACTTGACTCATATTGCCATCACTATCTTCTTCCACTTCGTCTTCTTCATCGAACTGCATGGATGCTCCCTGCGGGATTCTGGGTCGTTGACGAGTCACATGCTCGTTCTTTGCCCTGTGATCGGTCGATGACGACGCGTCACGGCGCGCAAATTGCTGGCCTTGTTTATTGATTTCACCTGCGCGTATACCTTGCGACTGAGATCAGCACACGACGCACGTACTGCAAGAAATTCCGTGAGGGCTGAAGATGGGCCCCGAACTCGCGACCGTTTTGACATTATCGATGGTATGGATTGGTCAGTGCAGCTACAACTAGTGTACTTAAGTAAGCATATGGTGGCTACGATGGACGCACAGGCCGTGCAGGCGATGGGCCAGGTGGAGGACATCGACTGATTGGTGACGCAATCTAATCACGATACCGGGACGACGCCATTGCCGTCGTCCTTCGTGGACTTTGCGAGCGGGCAGACGAAGGATAGCGGTGATCATCGCGATATGGATCGCGGAGACGACGCAAGTCTGCACGATCCGGGCTCGGGGAGCGCGAATAGGAGGGAGAGCGCGAATACGAGCGGGAGCGAGTATAGGAACGACCTCGAGGGCTTGGGGAACGCGAGTATGAGCGTCCTCGAGGGCTTGGCGACCGTGAGTACGAGTATCGCCGAGGACGTGGTGACTGCGAGTAAGAGTGTCCTCGAGGACTCGGTGACCGTGAATAAGAACGTCCTCGGGGGCTCAGTGACCGTGAATATGAGCGTCCACGAGAGCTTGGTGTATACGAGCCCGAATACGAGCTGGAATATGAGCGACTGCGGGAACTCCGTGAATATGATCCATCCGAGTCAGATGACATGCCTTCCGACTCAGCACGTCGCGCCCATTCGGCTTCTCGCCGCTCCATCATCAGCTGCGTCGCTATCTTGAGGCGCTCGCGCATCGTCTCAGTAACAACGCCTAAGCCAATACTCGTGAAAAAGTTGATCGAGAACCGCGTGTCACTAGGATGGTCCATTGGGAATATGTGCCGATAATACTCCTGCATGGATGGCTCGCGGAACCGTTCAGCCAATGTTTTGAGTCCAAGAAGAGATTGCATTTCATTCAGCAAGATTTTGATAAAGATGCGCGATGAAGACGTGGTTTCATCCTCTGTCATATGCACCACCTCAAAACATGCCCAACTGATACTGTCTGTTGCAAGTAGTGCGCCGAAGAACCGCGCAATGTTTCGAAGACGATTCGTCTCGTAGCGGTGAATCGTGTCATAGTACGTGTGAAAGCTCTGTTCATACAGACCACTCCAATGTCGATGAAGCTTGCAAAGACGCTCTCCAATGTGTCCGTAGAACTTCGAGTATGTTCGTTCCTGCGAGCAGCACTCAATCACCATCTTGCATAGCTCCATTTCTTGATGATCAGGCACTCGCAGCTTCAGGAGCTTGTGAACACATTCCTCAAAGTCGAGCGACGACATGATCACTAGATAAATCGTGCGACGAAGATTCACAAGATTCGTTTCAGTCCGATCCTGGATTTCCAGCTGCGTTTGAGCGTCATCTTCCTCGTCCCCGGCCGCGTCGTCACCCTCCGGCTCGTCGTCCTCTTCCTCCTCGTCTTCTTCATCGCCATCACTATTCTCACCAAGAATCTCGGCTTTGATTTGTCGATACTTTTCTTCATTTGCCTCAAACTCAGGATCAGCCTTGAAGATGTTTAGCCCCTCCTCGACCTTCAGCTCGTCATCCAGACTGATCTGGTGCGTAATCTGATCCTCCTCCTCGACTAAATCAAGTTCCTCCGGGATGCGTGGATGGTCCTGGAATCTATCTTTGCGTGTCTGAGCCAAGACTTCCACCATGTACTGTACACGCACGCTAATATCGCCCTCGTACAGCACAACCCGGAACCTGTCAAACACCGTGTGGCACGCTTTGGGTGCTTCTTCTGTTAGAAATGCGCCCACGTCCCGCATGAACGCCACAGCTAGTTCCACACTGTCATCCGTCGGGTTCTCCAGAAGCAGCACAAGGATCTCGAGGGCCAGTAACTCATGCACGACTCGCTGATTCACAAGATGCGCGAGAAATAGTAGTGTTGCATGACACTTGGGCTTATCATTACGTCGAAAGGAGCGTCGGAATTGCGACACGAGTCGAGTCACAAGCAGCTCACCAACAAATGGGAGCTTGGTATTAATGATAGCAGCAAGCGCGGCAAAAACTGGCGTAAACGGCAATGATAATTCTTGGGCATGCATGATCGAGCGACAGAAAAGACCACGTCCGCGAATCAAATTCGCTCCGGCGAATAGCTCCGGCACAATGTACTTGATATTATCAGCGGCAACCTTGTTCACCAAACCAGTGATGCTCTTGCGCAATGCTTCCCAGTTCATTCTCTGAAACTCAATGCTCCCAGGATCGGCGCGTGCAACCTCTTCCATCAAAGCGCGGAGACGAGCTGGAGGTACGTACGTTCCACCAGCCCGCGTTTCTGCCAGTTTTGCCATGGCAGAGCGCAACGCTTCTCCTTTGGACGCCGCATCGTTCTGAGACGTATCGAATTGCGTCGCTACATCCCCGGACGAGTCCGAACGCTTGCGCTTTCCGGAGCGATCAGCATCATCCATGACGATCTCTGAAACAAATGCGCGCGCACACACACACACACAATCTGATGCTCTAAGGCACGCGCCGGTGACTAGACGCCACGAAAGATCCTCGGTGCACCCTACGAAGGAGCCTGGGGACGACACAAAATAGACGTGTAGCTGACTAAGCGTCTCCTATACAAAGGCCCCTTGAGACAGAGAAATGGTGGCATCCCAAGCCTCCTCTCTGAGCGACTGGCGAGGTTCTCCACCACAAAGATACAAGCCTTACGCCGGCCGATTTTCGCGAGTGAGAGCGCTCGCGTTGAATTGTCCAAATCGGTATAACGTCACGACACACGCTAGCTCAAAGCAGGGTAGTGGCAAGAATGGCGGCGCCTTCCCCGTCTCCATTTTGCATTAGAGGGACATCTAATCTCTCAACAAATAAGACGCAACGCGCGGCATCCTCCTACACGTACAAGTCAGGCTGCAGCGCCCGGTACAGTCAAGATGCGCGTATTCCTGACCATATTCTCGAAGAAGACGACGAAGATGATGAACAGGTAATTTTGACAATGCCAGGACAAGGAGTCGCACCCAGTACCCAGTACATGCGTGGTCATGGGTGTTATATTGACCCGTCAAGTTCGGAGATCGTGTCCTCAATGAGCGGCATTGTTGAGCGTGTCAATAAGCTGATCTCGGTGCGACCGATCCGCACGCGCTACCGCGCAGAAGTGGGGGACTTGGTTGTCGGACGCATCATGGAAGTGCAATCGCGAAGATGGAAAGTCGACATCGGCACAACCACCGATGCATCGTTACAGCTGTCGTCCGTCAATTTACCGGGCGGCGTCCAGCGCAAGAAGCTAGAGTCAGACGAATTACAGATGCGCATGTTTTTCCAGGAAGGTGATCTGGTCGTTGCAGAGGTACAGTCCGTGTTCCAAGACGGAAGTGTTGGATTGCACACGCGATCACTACGATATGGGAAGCTTCGGAACGGCGCTTTGGCTGTAATACCACCAGTTCTGGTCCGAAGGCACAAAAGTCACTTCATAACGCTGGACAAGTTGCCCGAGCATGGGATTGATTTACTGTTAGGACTGAATGGATACGTGTGGGTGTCGAAACATATTGACTTCGACGTCGCAAAGGCTGAGGGCGAAGGGGGGCATCACAGTGTCGCTGCCCCTCCGGCAATGCAGGTTGGAGCTAACGAGAGTGTAGGACTTGGCGGACGTGGGGTTGCTATGGACATTGATGGCGTTTACAGTGATGTCAATGAGCCTATATCAACGGAAACCCGGCGGTCCATCACAATCGTTTGCATAGCCCTTGCTGCATTTGTCCACCACGGGATTACTGTTACGGAATCTTCATTGGAGCGAGCTTGTGCATGGGGAATCGAGCAAGCGGATTTGTCAGATCCGATTACTTTGGCACACAGCATGATCCACATGATTCGGCGGTATAACAATGCGTAATGAGCAAGAAATGTGTGTATCAAAATAGTGGGCCTTGAAAGTGGGACGAGATGAATAGCAACAGAGTCTAAGTACTCCCCGATAGGTTTGCTTACTTGACGAGCTCTCTCTGTCCGCCTGTTTCTCTCTTTCTCTTTTTTTTCTTTCTCCCAGACACGCACATCCACTACTTCTCCCAGACAAAAAGCTTTCTTCTCCGCTAGTATGTAGTGCCTTCCGGTGGCTGAGCAAGTTTTCGGTTTGCAGGTAATGCCATCATGCGACGCAGCTCTGCCAACAAGCTTTCCATCGTATAGTCGGTACGCCACTGGAGAAGCGGCATGAATTGATCCGGTCGCACGCGACCATTCGACTGATCCACGCATGGCAAATTGATCTTTGTAACAAACCAAATTTCTGGTGGCACCTGCGGGTATGAATCACCACAGACAAGACGCAATGAATAGATCCGATTTTCGTGCACAGAATTGGCTGGACCGAGAATCGTCGCATTCCAGTTGGTCATAACTGTATGTTGATGGTTAGAGTGAATTCACCGTGACGGATGCCTGTCCACATACGTATGTCATCACTTTCGGCTAGACCATACGAGCAGGATCCATTCCCTAGACCCTTTTCACCTTTCTCTAGTTCCTCAAGCAAACGGAAATTTCGTGGTACTTTGAATAAATATTGTGCTTGCCAAATGCATGAACGTACCGACCGCCATGGTTCAGACAAGTTACGAGGTCACGAATAGTAGTACTACTTCCGGCCGATTCGTCACCTCCTAAAGGGCACTGACTCGATTCACCACTCCACTTGGACCAAGCACCCGGCACTCGCCACATATGACTTACGGGCCCGTCTGAAAGCAAGCGTGTGCATGCCATGTGGGGTAGGCGGATGGGGCCAGCCAGCCAGCACAAGGAGCAAGTGCATGTCACGTGAGAATGGACTCATGTCCGTAGCGGTGTCGCTGACGAAAGGCGAGCGCGCTTGCACCAGCAAGCCAAGCTGCCGACCGCCCATCTAATACGCATGCCTCCACATATGCTTTCTGTCGTGCCCAAATTGGGCACGAATGGCACCATTTAGACCTGATTCCTTTCTTCTATACCATGTCCAGCAGCGCTCCTAACGGTGGACATGCGCCTGTATTTATCGCATCAGCCGTTCGAACGCCAGTGGGATGTTTTCAAGGCACATTGAAATCGCAGACCGCCATTGATCTAGGCACGGCCGCAACGAAAGCAGCCATCGACCGTGCGCACATCAAGCCAGCAGACATCGACGAGGCATACTTGGGCTGTGTGCTCCAGGGAAATCTTGGACAAGGTCCTGCTCGGCAGGTAGTTTTGCATGCAGGTTGTCCGGACTCGACGGAAGCTACCACTGTCAACAAGATCTGCGCATCTGGCATGAAAGCCCTCGCATTGGGTGCCCAAAGCATTCGTCTTGGAGAACGCGACGTCGTACTTGTAGGAGGAATGGAGAGTATGAGCAATGCACCGTTTTACATAAAGCGCGGTGGTCTCTTGTATGGAGATGTGCCTGCCCAGGATGCCATCTTGCGCGATGGTCTCACAGATGCGCTGCATCACAAGCCTATGGGCCTCTGTGCCGAGCAGACAGCCCAAAAGTACGGATGTACGCGACAGGAACAAGATGCGTATGCGATTCAGTCGTATGAGCGGGCTGCAGCAGCATGGGAACGTGGCGCTTTCCAGCAAGAGATCGTGCCCATTACCATCAAGGGAAAACGGGGTGAGTCGATTGTGCAGGAAGACGAAGAGTACCGCAAGCTCCTCAAGGATAAAATCAGCACTTTACGGCCGGCTTTTGATGCGCAATGCGGCACCATCACAGCGGCCAATGCGAGTTCTCTCAGCGACGGTGCTAGTGCTTTGATTATCGCTAGTGCAAACGCCGTGCAGAAACATCAGCTGACGCCAATCGCGCAGGTGCTGGCAAGCGCCGATGCTGCGTGTGCTCCAGTGGACTTCTCGACGGCGCCGTCGATTGCCATTCCACAGGCCCTTGCCAAGGCAGGCGTCTCGGCTGATCAGGTTGCGCTATGGGAAATCAATGAGGCATTCTCTGTCGCTGCACTTGCGAATGCCAAGATTCTCGGTCTTGATCTTGCAAAAGTCAATACGCTGGGTGGTGGCGTCTCATTAGGGCACCCGATCGGCAGCTCTGGCGCACGAATTGTCGTCACGCTCGTACATGCCCTTCGTCCAGGAGACATTGGTGTTGCAGGCATTTGCAATGTACGTTTACACAAAGATGGTGAAGCATAGCTAACGTTTCAGGGCGGTGGTGGCTCATCTGCTGTTGTGATCCAGCGCATGTAGCTGTCAAGATAGTTGGGTACTCGACATGGTGAGCATAGAAGAAACATGGATCTTGATGTAGTTTTTGTAAGAATGACTTCAGTGGTTGACGTGAACGTGCTGGTTACTATGGTGTCTCGTGGCGTTTCACGTAGGTCCTCCATTCCAACCGCTGCTAAGCGGCGGAAGGGTTTCATCAGTGCATGATCCGTGATTGAAATAGGCCATTTTCTCCACGCACTCGATAGTATACTCTCTCCACACACATGAAGAAACGTACCTTGGCCCAGGCGTTTCAAGCGTCCTTGAGGAAAAACGACTCAACGTCGGACAACAACGAGAAGAGGGACGAGAATCAGAGTGACAACAATGGTCAAGATCGAGACTGCAAACAAACTCTCACAGAAATGACAGCTGATGAACAAGATATTGATTACATGTCTGACACCATGCTCGAAAAGCTCGCTGCGAACGAGCGACCACTCGAGCTGACGTACTCGCAACGACAGACGAAACGTCGCATCGACGAAGCAGAGCGGAGGAGACAGGCTATGTATGATGCAGAGGCGCGTCAACGAGAAAAAGCACGCATGCCCCATCTCGGCGAAGTCGAGGCTCGACAACGCGGGCTTGCCACGAACGTGCTGGAAAATGCCATCAAACCACAACCAGATGGACCGGCCATTGGCGCAGGCACACATGCGGCGTTGGAGATGATGAAAGCCATGGGGTTCGATATATCATACAAGGATGATGCAGCTGCAACACGTAATCCACTGATGCCAGATGAACGCTGGTTGAGCAGCAGCAAGTCTCATGTACCTCGAAGGCAGGGCATTGGGCATGCAGAGATCTCGAAACAAATTGCTCAAGCAAAAGAAGCTGCTTCACCTGTGCCATTGAGTGTCGATGCATTTCGTCAGCTTCAATCAGATCGAGCTAATCAAAAGCATCTAGAAGGTATTCTGAACAAGGCACGAAGCACGTGCCGGGCTTTGGATGAAGCGAACGGATGGGATGTACGTACGTGGACGGTGTAGACTTACCAACAGTATAATCCATATTGGCTTGATCCAGCGATTCTTGAGGAGGGAAGCAAGAGAGCCAATGAGACAACTAGTCCGCATGATGTTGCAGCACAAGACGCTAAGAATCTTTTGCTGGAATCACTCGAGCATCCGACGAGGTGCACAGACGCCCAGAGCTTCTGCTGTCTACCTGTACGTACAATCAACTCGCGATATATGAATATTTACGATTCTAGACCCATGCACGTCTTACTCTCACACATCAGTACTTGCGAGAGGTATATCACTATTGTGTATATTGTATGCAACAGTACGAGTCAGCAAGCGCTTTAAACGAAGAATGCCCTGGCGAGACAGAAGATGAGCACGCTTGAGAAAGAAAAGACAAAAGTATGTATAGAG